>Ga0213870_1000354_pt1 | contig 22819 bp, 43 predicted proteins | sample WICALVC2017_Meta_FD_160119 | JGI IMG/M metagenome (GOLD analysis project Ga0213870, IMG submission 160119) | Freshwater microbial communities from subterranean cave lake in Wind Cave National Park, South Dakota, United States - WICALVC2017 | ecosystem: Environmental > Aquatic > Deep subsurface >... | reverse complement strand
CTAATTTTAGAATAACGGCCCGCTCACTACCTCCTGGGCCAGTCAGCAATCCGCCCTTGGGAGGTAAATTAGAGGTAAGGGCTCGTAGGTGAAGGTTAATAACCGAAGCATATAACCTGGGGGCAAAACCGAAAGGGCCAAGTAATGAAGAAAGGGGTCTTCCTGCGACAGTCGGCCCTTCTGAAACAGCACCAATAGTACGAACTGTTTCTACAACTTCATCCACATTATTCTTTAGTTTGCCGTTATCAGTTAATGCTCTAAAATGTTCCCACTGTTGAATCGTTTGAAAGGCTTCCATTTGCCTACGAAAGGTCTCATACCCCTTCCCAATGACAGGAACCTTTTCGGCTATAGCTGTAGAGGCTAGTTCGGGAACACCCCCAGGTGCGGGCATATTGTGATCTAACCCCCATCGTAGAAGTGATCCACCGTTTAGATTTGTATTCGGCTTATCCAAATCTAATAAATACTTTTGGTATAAATCCTCTCTCGCTAATCTCCCGAAGGACCTAAGGGTTGATTTTCCCCAGCGACTTGGGTTATCAAATAAAGCAGTCCACCCCAGTGTTAAGGAAGTCCCAGGGTCTAAACCTGCTGTAATTCCAGACCAGAATCGGTTAAAGGCAGTTAAAGCATCTACTGGACGGACTGATGTTGGGATTTTCAGATCGGTAGGGGGAGTCTCAATCTTGGGGCCTCCCTGCCCAAATGGTGGAGAAGGGAATCCACTTGACAGGGTAGATGGTGGCAAAGGTGGCGGTGGAGGCTTTGGAGGCTCAATTCTAGGAGAGGTCGGTACTACTACTGGTGGTTGTCCAGTGGGCACTCTTTGCTCCGGTAGAACCTTCATAGCGGTAGCCAAGCCGGGGTAATCGGCAAGCACCTCCGGGGGCACGGGCTTGCCTTCTGCTAGGGCTCGCTGAATAGCGACCTCATAATCAAGACGTTTCATATCAAGGGGGTCTGTCAAGACTTGATTCCCTAGAGTGGGATGCTCATAATACCAAACATTTCCTGCTTTTATTGCAGGCATCCCGTTTTGGGATGCTGTAGACCCCGATGGTGCAGAAGGGACATCTTTGCCAGGAGGCCACACACTCTCGACTGCCTCATACCGTGTTTGCGCCCAAAGCGGTTTCGCCTCTGGCAATAACACTAATGCCCCTGGGGGGGTAGGGGATATAATAGGAGGCTGAATTACATCTTCGGGAATTTTCCCTCCACGAATTTTATTCCCCAGATTATCCAAAAATCTTAAATAAGAGTCCTCCCGAAGAACACCTTTCTGGTATTGAGTCGAAGCTAAATCTATTCTCCTTAACCACTCTTCCTTTGGTATTGGTCTAAAGTTTTTTGGCCCTAATTGCACTAATTCCCCAGGTTCTAAAGAATTAAGTAAATTTCTAGTAGTAAGCTCTGTATCTATAACCCTCTGGGAAGGAACAACACTTCTTACTTCTCCAAATTCAAAAGCCTGCGTTGCACCACGTTTTCTCAACGCTTCATCTAAATCAAAAGGTTTAGGAGAAATTTTAGTAGTTATTGGAGGAGGTTCAGGACGGATAGAATCAACCTCTTGAAGTTGATCCTTCGGTAATGAAAACCCATAAGGTATTTTTGCTTTACGAGGAACACTTGCAGCAAGCTTTCTTGCCATTATTTCTTTTGCTAAAGCATAGAGATAATTGGGAGGCTGGTTTAGAGCCGATGAATAAGGATTGGTCTGACCTCCTATATCAGCACCACCTATAATTCCTGCTCTTGCTAACTCTCCAAATTCTTTCCCTGCCCCAAATCCAGGAGGTGCAGGAAGAGTAAGCCTTTGTGGATTTGGATTAAAAAGCTCTTCAAAAACTCTTTTCATCCGTTGCTCCTTAATCGCCTCAACTATTATCTCCATTGGAATTGGAGGAGGAAGATTCGGAGGCGGTGGAATCGCAGGGAAAGGAGGTGGTATGAAATCTATGGGGGTTAATGGTCTAAGTGGCATTATTCACCTGGAATTATACTTGGGTCATATACCTTGGGACTACGAGGGAGAATACCTTCATACATAAACCGAATATCACTTGGGAGATTCTCTAAATATCTTGCTTCTTTAGGAGGGGGATACCTAGTCAGAGGTTTATTACCTGATGGCCCTAATCCCATAAGAAACGTTAGTAAATGTAAAGGATCACTTGTTGATTCTGGAGGATAGTATTTCACTGTTGGAGTTTGGAGGAACTTCAGAAAGTCTAACGGGTCTTGTGTGGATAGATTATGCATAAATTCGTGTTTAAGTGTGGATGTTTGAGGAGGAAAACCTGTAGCTAAATGTATATCCTCACCAGGTGAAGCAAAGGCCCCCGCCCCAATCCTATTGACTTCTGGATCATACATTATTTTTGCTTTATTTATCCTAGCGGCCGCCTCTGGCGCAAAATACGCCAACATATCCTTCTTCATTCTTTCTATAGGAGATTCGTTTCTTCCTAGAAGATCAGCAGGAAAGAGTCCACCAGAGGGGTTAATATAAATACTGTTGAGGGGACGAGGACGAGGAAGTGGAACATATCTGGGCCTTGGGGTAGTAGGAGGTGTATACCCACGCATACCCCAATCATGTCCCCATAATGCATCCATTATAGGCTCAAATTGCCTTGTACCACTATGGGCTAGTGCTAATAAAGGTAATCTTTTACGAAATTCTCCCTCTGGTAGCTCTCCTAAATCACCAACCCCCTCACCTTCAAACCACGACCACAATGGTGGGTAAAAATCAGAAGTTAATTTGAGGGCCATTTCGGCCATCCCTGGGTCCGCTTGTATAGGAATATCGGGAGGTCCCCCGACAGGAGGAATTGGCGGACGGCCTATTCTAACCCTTCTTGGATCAAGAATTGACATAATTTACCTCTGTATAAACCTAACCCTCGGCGCAAAGATAGACGGGTTCTCCCCTCTCTCAAATGGGCTTAGATTCTGGAATTCTGATCTTGGGTCAACACCTCCCAGAAAGTTCGCAAAAGTGTAGTTAGGATCCTGCAACAGGCTTGGATCATTGTACAGACCTCCGTAGTATTGATTCAAATACCGAAGAAGAGAATTCTGTAGAAATCTTTGGTAATTTCTATTTCCTCCACCAAATAAACTTTCAAGAATTGCGCCAGGCTGCTCTTCTTCTATACCAGATCGTACCGTATCTCGGACAATATCTGGATCAATCCCTAACACCCCACCACCAGTGGTCTCATCGTCTACTCTCCTCGGAGTTCTAATGTCTCCCGAACCTCTGGGTGAAAACAAAGGTCTTTGTAATCGTCTATACTGACCTAAACTATCTGCTGTAAAAGCTCTCCCTCGTTTATCTGTCCCTAAAAAACTTGCCATTTATGGCCTCCTCTCCTTTATTGCCCGAATATCAGATTCTATTCTTGTTAGAATTTCTATCGTAACCGCTCCTTGCTTTTCGAGAGTATTGATCCTCTGGCCTCTACTCTGCCATTCATTGGTAAAGGCTGGTAGACTAAGAAACACTGAAGCGGAAATTACTGCCAGAAGAATACCAACTAACCATTTATACGAGAGATACAGCTTTGAATTATTATTTTCAAGCATTTAGTATGGTATCCCCAAGGAACCAGTTAGATAGTCAAGTAAATTAAAGGAAGGATTCTGTGGTGCTAGAAAATCTTCCCAGCTTTCCGTTTGTCGTCGTAGAGCTTCCTCAGCAAACTGCCTAAAGATTGCAGGAGTAGAAGCCGACCTTGCCGCCGCAAATAGGTTTCTCCCGCCAGATGTTAGGGTATCAAAATCAGGACTATAGAAACTCTCTAAGGCCGCACGAGCAGCATCAGGAATCCCTACCCCTCCTTCTCCAATCTGCCTCTGGGCTGAATTTAACTGACCCAATATATTTGTAAAGTAACTTGGATCAGTATAGGTACTCGTTCCCGCCCCACCAAGAATCGATTCAAGAATACTTCTATTCCTTTCCTCTTCAGGACGAACATCTCCACCTAATGCCTGAGCTAATAACGCAAAGGTTGACCCTCGACCAAGGTTTCTCCCCAGCCTACCGACAAATCTATTAGATAGATTGTAACCACTAGACCGTAAGAGGTTATTTACAGCACTTTGTGGATCATCACCAACAAAGTTCAAATAGGTAGATATATCTTCGGGGGTTAGACTTCCTGAAGATAATCTACCTCGTAAAGCTCCAAAACTTGGAGGAGAACCAATAAGCCTACTATCACCTGCAATCCCTGCCGTCGGGCTAATATCACTACTTAATCGGTCAACTGGGGCTACGGAGGCTACTGTGGCTACTGGGGCTCTTCTTCTACTACTCTCCCTACGTTCGGCTATTCCTCCTCCACTACCTGGTCCTGGTCTATAATATGACACTCTTGGCATTATTTTCTCCTTTTCTGTTTTCTAGCAACGCTATATGCAATTGCTACAGCTTGTTTTATCGGCCTCCCCGACTCAATCTCCCTCTTGATATTCTCCTTAATCCCCCTCTTACTCTTTCCTTTATTACCCTTAATTAACGGCATTATTTCTTCTCAAATTTAGGGGGTATAAGACTACGCTTCTTCTTCCGTTCATCCTTCCGAATTTTGGTGTTCTTTTTACCCTTCTTCTTAGGCATTATATTTTCTCATTAAAGAAGTATAATGAAAATGTGCGCCTACTCCCGCAGTGATCCTACACCTCACACATAACTTCGGTGTCCCAAGCTCCCAGACAAAAAGACTTCCACAATTAAAACATTTAATAACCATAAGGATTCTCCGGGGGTAGATTTGGAGGACTTGCCCCACTTCTCACATTAACTCCCGCCGAGACATTTTCCAACTGCCTTAGAATTGCTTCAATAGGATTAACATTAGACGGCGGTGAAGGAATTTCACCAGGTTGTAAGCTTGGTGGTACAACTTCAGGGGGAACATTAGCTGTTGGGTCTTTTGTAGACCCTTGTGTAGACCCTTGTTGAACTCTTAAATTTTCTTGCTCTTGAACTCTCCGAACTGCCTCCCTCAAATCCTCATCACCCGACTTCTCTGCACGGATCAAAGCAAGTTCTCTCCTAACTAATGGATCTTCATACAGCCAATCATCTTCTAATCTTTGTCTGGTTGCTCTGGGATTTGGTACGTGTAACCAGTCTGTATAAATATCATGTAGGGGCAAAATCCCTGCTTGTTTTCCGCCAATTACAGCAGTGAGGATATTTAATTTATCCTGCGGTAATGGATCATCATAAGTAACTTCTACAAAAACCCCATTCTCCCTAATGTCATCAGCACTTACAGCCTCCACCTCTGTATAAACTTTATTGGAAACTCGATCTTGACTTCTTATAGATAACTCTCCAGAAAATTTAGACCCTATATTCACATACATCTCTAGCAACCGCCTGTACTTCATCTGACGATACATTTTCAAACCACGAAGTAAAGGGTCTAAAATCCCTTTTGCTGCATCCGTTAAAATTGAAATAGCATATCCAGCAAGCGCACCTATTGATTCACCATAGAGAACGGTTGGTAGAGACCCTCTCTGAAGTCTATCTGTATACATCTCCAACAAAGGACTAAGATCAGCCTTTGCTGCCGAGGTGTTAAGAAGCTCCACCTTTTCATCGCCAAAAATTGCAAAGTTTGTCCCGCCAGCACCAAGGTCGAGTTTTCGAGGCTCTTGCCCTGGTTGTACATACCAAACTACGGGAGGATTAGAACTCTTGGCAACCTCAGTATGTAATTGACTTGCCAATCTTTCTAAAAGCACAATTACATCTTTAATAGGGTGTAACACATCGAGGCCAATCAATGCTACAACATCACGATCTAGTGATCCCCTCGTTGCCTCAATTCTTCGTGTCGGTGTCCCCCTCGGAGTATAAATAATCCAAGGATTCTGTGGGATACCATAAATATCTGTATATCCATGCTCAACCAAAGGTCTTAAAATAGCACTAGATTTACTGCTCCCAATATTAGGATTATTTGTTGGCCCGTAGTAAATCCCGCCAATTAGAGTCATCACATATCTTTCATCATAATATGTAGTAACTTCTACCTCGTCATCATCATTTCTTCCCGATAAAAACTCCCATGCTTGGGGATACTCTACAGTAGCTTCAAGAGCCGTCATAGAAAATCTATGACAAACCCGAATCAGTTTATCTCGACTATACCGAGGATAAACAAGCAGTGGGTCCTCTAATAGATAACTCCAAGGGACTCTAGGATCATCAGGATTGGGGGTAATCAATCCACATATCCAGCCTCTTAGGGCAGCAAAATGTCCTTCATCTCTACCTAAATCCCCATTTAGTGCAGAAGAATACCTAACATTAAGCTCTTCATCACACCACCTAAGTAAATCCTCTATCCTCTGTGCAACGGAATCTAAAGAAGTATTCTTTGCAGGAACATTCATCCCCCAATTAGCGGAGGTAATCATTGAAACTATTTTATCAACAGTTATATATCCATCATTGAACTCAACATCTTCTGATTCCTGAATCTTATCAACATCTCGGAGATCGGGGCTAAAAGCATTTACCACCTTATTTCCAGACCGTAGTCTTTTCCTTCCGCCAATCTCCCAAAAACGCTGAGATTCCAACATCCGAGCATTTCGTGGCTCCCAATAGTAAACATCAGAATCCGCAGTCTTTTGGATATAGGATACTAGCTCTCCATATTCCACATCAGAAAGTCTTATAGCGTCTTTATTAAATTGTGCTTGAGACCATAGATCAAGAGGAGAAGTCATTATTTCCCTTCTACAAGGTAGCGAAGCATACTAAGATATTTATCCCAAGTTGGAGGAGTCAGTTGAGAAGAGGATCCAATAACAGCCGCCTGTTCTAATAGTGGAGCCTGACTTAAATATCCCCCACCGTAACCAACAGGAAATCCACGAGTCTCTTGAATAAGACGATCATATAACTTCCTACCAAATTCTTGGTTAGCGACGGTAGCTGACCTTGGTGGTTCGTTTATATACTTAGTAAACAAATCGGTAAAATTACGAGGCCCCTGGCGAGACTTCCCAGTAGGAAGTTTTGCCAATCTCGGTGCAATTTTTTCAAGGGCTGCCCTGTCAATACTATGTATTCCTTCATGTAGAAAATCCGGTGCAGCTGCATCAATCCCTGCAACTACATCCCCTGTTGGACGAAAATAGGCGAATGCGTTTAGGCTTTCTGGTGCATAAGGTGTAACAATAACATCCCTGATTGTTCTAGTCATTAGAGGGTCTGTTTCTGCCAATTTTAACAAAATACTTCTATAAAATTGTGCGGCTGATGAGGAAAACCTAGAGGCGTTTGTAGTCATCCGAACAGGTGGAATCCTACCAGGCGGTCCTAAAAACCCCATAAGCATCTGCATCGTAGGATTATTCTCTGCCTCACGGAGAGGTTTCCCAGCTTCATAAATAGGATTAAGAACATCCTCTAATAATCCCAATCCCCCTGGAAGTTTTATCCTCTTCTTTTTAGTCCCAGTATCAGGTTTTTCTATTGCCACTATCTAACCCTATCATAAGCCATTTGCCTCCTATAAGATTGTGGAAGGGGAACCCTCGGCCCTTCATTAAACCCAAAAGCGTCAACTAATCCATAAGCAACCGCTTTAGCTGAATGATTATTCCTATCCTGCGGTTTTCCTGATCGTATATCAAAACTACTTGCCCTCACATTATACTTATATCCCTCTTCAAACTCCCAAATGGTATTCTCACATCGGGGATGAAAAATTAAATATGGTATTTTTTCTATAGGATTAACCCTAAGCTTATCATGGGTTCTCGTTAGACCATGCTGAATCTTTACATATCTACTAACCACAGGGATATTATGTTGGGAAAACACTTTACGCCAGGCCGTAACAGCAGGTGTAGAAGCTCCTGCATGAGTCTCTGCTGCTACATCTATAACAACCCTATCAATATTTACAAACCTGGGGTGATTTCTCACGAGGTCTAAAATATCTTCATTTGTAAAATAATTCTCGTAAACCTCATCAAAAACCCTAATCTGCTGTCCTATTATTTGGACCCATAAGACCGCATAACTACCTGGATACCATCCTGGATCAACCCAAAGTCTCACTGGAAACCCTGGATCATACTCTGCACCTAATTTTACATGAGTTGATCTCCTAAATTCTTGGAAAACAACTCCAATGGAAGGTCTAGGTTGTCCTAAAAACCTCTCTGCAAATTCCTCTTCGGTTAAAGTTGCTCTTGCTGATTTAACTTTAGGATCATCTGGCCCATATTCATACAATTTCGGGTTTGCATAGGTCGGAAGGGATAAACTAACCCCAGAATACTCATTATCCCCCTGGCAAACCTTCCATAAATCAGGAAAATACCTTCCTTTGGTCATTTCAAAAGTCCCAGAGACCAAAAACCAAGCTAATTTATGATGGGCCCGTGTCCACAAAGTTCTAAAAGATTGATAAGACTGACGACCAGCCTCAACCATTAAAATACCAGTCGGAGCTTCCGATGCCAGAGTAGTAAAATCAGAAGAAGATAGTGTTTTTATCGTCGGTTTATTAGGAAATTTGGAAAAAACCGCCTTACAAGGCCCTTCTTGCGGAAAGGAAATATCACCATCGGTTAAAAATTCATTTTGGAGGGCTTCATCGATCAAATACTGAAATTCTTTCCTGCAATCTTGATACCTCTCGCCAACAATCCAATAAATAGGATCGCTAACTCCTATAAACCCTGCACAGGCAGCATCAGCATAAACGTGCTCCCCACCAGAGGTACTCTTACCACTTTGCTCCCCGCCTGCAAGGACAACTAAAGTAGGGCATGGGCCTTCAAGATTTTTCCTATCCTCCAATAATCTTTGGTGTATAGGTTCATTATAAGATGTTATAATATAGCTTTTTGACCTCTGAAGCCAAAACTTTAGTAAATCGTAATCAGGTTTCAACCCAGCCATTACTTAGACACTCTCTCAGCAAGCAAAAACAAACTTGGATCTACATTACCTTTTGTCGCCTCCCTAATTTCCTCAATCTCATTCCGTTTAGCTGCAACTAACTTCTGAAATTCAGCTGCCACTTGGTCAAATACCCCTGCATATCCGCCTTTCTTTTCATGTGTTAGAACAATTTCAACAGCTTTAATTCTTGTCTGCCAATCAGGAATTATTTCTTTATTATATACTTTAGTGGCGTCTAAAGCCTCCCCAATCCTTTGTACCGCCTTCACATACAAATCCCGCATAAACTCAGATGCAATCGAATACATCCTTTGTCTATACTCTTCATAAGCCTCAGCAAATCTGCTCGTATTTCTTTTAACCCACTTACTATGAACAGATTGCTCAAATCCTAATGCAACAGAGCAATCCATATCGCTTCTAAAATAAACTCTGTGTAAAAACCACTTTGCTTGGCTATCATCGAGCGAGTATTTTGTTGTAAGCTCATTAACTAAACGGTCAAAAGGTAGAAAATTATCCCCGATGTAGGATTCATATTTTGTCAGCCCACTATAACTTAAAGTCTTGGATAGTTGCCTCTTGGGTCGTGATTTTGCCATGATTCCTCTATTATCAGTTTAGCAATAATCTTGTTATTATGTCAAGTTAGTGGTAAAATAGGTAGTGGGTCGGTTTGACATGCGATCCAGTAAACAAAATTCCTAGATTCAATAAGGTGAAGGAGAAGGATGGATAATGGCACTCTTTACGTATAAACGATCCGATGGTAGCACCATCAACATCGAATACGATCCAGACGCTCCCTGTAATATTTGTGGAGAACCAATACGGAGACTCTCAACAGCAGGCCCCAACATCTGTCCTTGGTGCGATATAGGTCAGTGTCGTTACTGTGGGGTAAATATGACTATGATCTCTTCGACAAGGGGTGGTGGTCGGAGCTTACAGCAGTGGCCGCAGCACATGAAATACCACAAACTTCCTGAGCCTCAAACTGACCCACTACGGTAAACTAGATTGTTAAAATAATGTAAAATATCTGGAGGGGAACCTTCCCTCCTAAAGTCCTTCGTCTCCCTCTCGCCTTACCCCTCTCCCTGCCTAAAGTATTTCCCTTTGTCTCTTGCCCCTTGTCTCCTGCCCCCTGACCCTTGTCTATTGTCCTCTGTTCTCGTCTAAAGAAGTTTCCTCTTCGCTTCTAAAGTAGTAGTCTATTCTCGTCTAAAGAAGTACGCTGAGCTGACCCAGAACGTTTGTGCTAAAGAACATCCGTGCTGATACTGCCCTACCCGAACATCTATGCTAAAGAACATTTGTGCTACGGCTTCCCCACCAGGGTCGAGGCCAGAACATTTGTCTGAAGAACATCTGCGCTGAAGAACATACGTTCAAGAGAACATCTGTGCTAAAGAGCTATCACCGAAGCCAGAACATTTGCTCTAACGAACATAGGTTCTGAAGAACATTTGTCTGAAAATGCACCAGAACATACGTGCTGAAGAACATCCGTGCTATTACAAAAAAGTCAATACCATTACCGAAAAGTCAATACTATTACAGAATAGTCAATTTTGCTGCTGGCTATTACAAAAAAGTCAATTTGGCCTATATTAGCCCGGAGCCTGTTTTCGCCGTTCTGGAGCCAAAATCCTAAAAACGCCTCTAAAGGGCTTTAGAATCGATTCTAGGCGATTTTAATCTCGAAGGTAGTTTACTGTGTCCTTCCGCTTTTAGGGGTGTTTTTGGGCTTCCGAGTCCACCTGGGGGCAGCCGGGCCGAGTCCACCTGGGGGCAGCCGGGCCGAGTCCACAAACCAAAATCCTAAAAACTCCTCTCCGTGCCCTTAGAATCGATTCTAGACATTTTTGGACTTTAAGGTAGTTTACTATGTCTTTTTGATTTTAGGGGTCATTTTGGGCTTCTAAAGGGGCTCTAGGGGGGTCCCAGAGGGCCAATTTTTACTCCTAGCCTTGATACGAACCAAATCACCTAAGATAACCAAAAATTAACCATCCGAACAGGTACAAACCTATTGACATAGCTCACTAGTGGGTGTATGCTAAAAGAAAACGAAAGGCGGGCAGACCATGGGCAAAGGCATAAACAATAGTCTAACGAGCCGCACCGGGACTAAGGTCCAGTGTGAAGTCTGTGGTGTTGTGGGAACGTTTAGAGAAAGGGGGTCGAGAGAATGGCAGGGTTAGACCAGGCACAACCGCTTACCAGTTACAGCAAGCGCCCAGAATATGTGGAGTGCGCCTATTGTGGAGCAGAGGTAGAGGACGAGGGCGAGTACGTGCCCACAGTGGGCGATGATACTGAGTGGGAGCGTATAGCCGAGGGCCACTACTACGGCTGCGAGTGGATAGATACTAGAGCACATCGGGAATAGCCGCCACCTAAGCGGTAGCTAGAGGAGGTCAAGAACAATGACAACGCAGCCGAAGATGACACCAGAACAAGCAAGATCATTCGACAGGTACTCAGCAGCAAACGCTATCCTAGTTAAGATCTGTTTAGAGTGTGGATGCGAGCCGTACCGGGACGTGTTTACATTCAAACGCTGGAAAGCTCAGGGGTATCACGTTAACAAAGGGGAACGGTCAATCAGACTGCCAGTTATCATGGCAAAGGAGATTGAGGACACGGACACTGGAGAGAGTAAGACTATCAGGATCAAGGGAAATGCGCCGGTGTTCTGCCGACACCAGGTAACGCAAAGAGCATAAGAGGGAAGACAAATGACAATCTTATTGAAAGTGAAGAGGGGACTACCCTATACAATGGACCCAGATGACAAGCCGTCATTTGAGCAATGGATGAATCGAATTGACTTACTCATGTGGAAGCATCGAGGGGTAAGCATATATGACCTGGAGGACTGCCCATTTCGGGACTGGTACGACGACAGGATTAGACCTGTTAGAGCGGCTAACAGGGCACTAAAGAGGGCTGGTGGGGATAGCTGCTAAACGTTCCCAGTCAGGGCCTCGATAGAGACCTTGACGGGAACGTTTAGAAATAAAAAAAAAAAGGAGGGAGGAACAAAAACATGTGGATAACTAAGAAATTCAAAACAAAAGACAAGCGAGACGCCTGGATAACAAAGAATAAACATCAGTATCAGATTGCGGAAATCTACGTCAATAATTCGTATGCGTTAGATGTACGTAGATTAAGAGTTATGTAACGGAGGTAAAGAGCATGGCAACAGCGATCAAGCCAAAGCGACAATGGCATAACCCAGCGGTAGGGCGGGGGAATACAGAGACGTGTTGTGTGTGTGGGGCGTGGCGGACCACCATTTACAGACAGCGAGGTCGGTGGATACTCAACAACGAGTACACTCCACACTGCCCAGGCGAGCCATCGGCAGCCGGGAACAGTTAGAGATAAAAAGGAGGAGGTCAAGAGAATGGAGCACAAAACTATTATACTATCAGTGAAAGACAAGGCGGGGTATCGCCTAATGTTCGGAGTCCAGAGACTTGATGACACCAGTCGGGCTTGGCAGAAGATGCGTACTAAGGTAGCCAGAGGCGGGGAGATAGACGAAAAACTATACCTAGAGTTGGCCCAGCAGTTCGCAACCGCCGGGGCCGCACTACGGGATAGTCTGATAGAATTAGGAGAGTAAGAAAAGAGGATTAGAGGAGGACATAATGCCAACAAACTATGAAGATGTCCTAGACGTGCAGGACATTATCAACAGGGTGGAAAGTCTTCGGGAAGATCATGGGGATCATACCCCAGAGTCCCGGTACTGCCCAGGCCATAGTGAGCATGACGAGTTCGAGGCACTAGTTGCGCTGTTAGGAGAGTTGAAAGGCAACGGGGGGGATTACGAGTGGCATGGAGACTGGTATCCTTTAACTCTCATCCGGGACAGCTACTTTACAACTCATGCCCAAGAGCTAGCCGAGGATATTGGTGCTCTGAGTCAGAATCTACAATGGCCCCTTAATCATATTGATTGGGAGATGGCAGCGAATGAGCTACAAAGCGACTATATGAGCGTGGAGTTTGGTGGGGTTAGGTACTGGACACGCTAAAGGAAACGCTTGTAAGAGGGATGTTAGAGGAGGAGGTCAAGTGAGAAAAAGATACTCCGAAGCCTGGACTCGCAAAGCTCGGAGACCTGAAGAAACAAGAGTTTGTATTGTAATGACTCGTGAAGAGGCGAATATGCTAAAGGTCAACACCGCTGCTCCATACGCCTTGAGAGATGTTATTGAGGCACTACAAGAGGCAACAAGCCTAGCCTACCGTCTCTACGGCCCACAATAGCAAAGAGGTAAAGTAATAAGGAGGTCATAATGGTAAAACGTACTACAAAAGCACAGAGGGCACACCTAGCTGACCTGCGGGATGGTATAGACTTTATGGAGGAGCGGGACGGCTGGAATTGGGTTGTAGATAGTGAAGGACTTTACGCTGCGGTGAAGACTGCTCACTATGAACCTGAAAAAATAGAGGAGTTTTACAGCAACAGTAAGAAACTCCCGGTTGATAAATTTGGGTTTGCTGCCCAAGTTATAGCAAAAACGGGATATTTAACACTAGAGCAAAAGAAAAAAAGGTTGGCTATTCTATCAGCAGAATGGGCAGGGATGGCAATGATGATACAAGAACGTATATTACGTATTCGACGTGATGCTTTCGGTGGGATTGTACCCATAAGGCTAGGAACAGGCGTAGACCATGCCAAGAATCTTATCGAGATGAAAAAGTTAGCTCGTGCACAGGGTTATGATACCCTTGAACTGTTCGAGGGTATCCAGAGGCCAAAACTAAGACGTATTCCAACAGGTCTAAAAAAAACCGTACCTATTGACAAGGGTGTTAGAATAAAAGAAAACTTGGAGGTGCTGTAATGGTAACTTGTGCTGAGAGAATCGGCGAACATAAGGACCGTACTCTTTTAGGCTTTAGGGAACAGGTGGAGGCTCTACATAAAGCGGCTGACAGTGGGGCTGATGGGGAGTACGATGAAATACTCGACGGGATGTATGGGGAGGTGTTAGGCGTCTCTGAGACCACAGTCTACAAAGTAGAGCTATCGTGGGGTGGGCCATCAGATTGGCTAGAGGTGGTGTGTGAGGGCGAGAAACATGCTCAGGAAATCACTCGGATAATATATCACTTTACAGACTGGTTCGACCATGCAGAGATAGAGTTGGAGGGTGAGGAGTATGATGTAACAGCAGATTGGGTGAGCCATGTACTGCCTATAGGAGTCGGGCAGTAAGCAAACATCAAGAGGTGTAAGCTAGAGCAGGACGGCTATCACTGGGGAGGAGCCGGGCGAATGACAAGAAGCGGTTTTAAGTACACCAGTATTGCTCCAGGTTCGAGCAAGTATATACAGTGGTTATGTTCCTGCGGGTCCTGGCATACTGGATCAGCTTACAATACTCCGAGTCATGTTCATAAGCATATCCCACAAGTGAATGTTGAAAAGTGGCTACCTATAGGATCAAAAGCCTATGTGCCCAGAAGGGGCCTTGCATTTACAGTAGTTGGGTATGACCTTGACAACTGGGATGTGTTATTAGATTTGAAGGAGCCAGGTTGGGATAGTCCGGGGCGGTGTAGCTTAGACAATTGTATTCCCGAAAGGATAAAACACTAGGAGTTTTCTGCTCCTAGTCCTGGGCCTAAATTTTTTTGTGGGCTTGGGAGTAGCAGCAGAATAAAGGAAGGAGAAGGAAAAATGCCAAATTATTCTGTCAAAGTATATGAGGTATATAGTTATGTGATCGAAATTGGTGCAGCTAGTGAGGAGGAAGCAAAAGAAAGAGTTAATGAGTTAATAGAAACAGCAGACTATGAAGCAGACACATACGAGTATACATTAGATCCAGACGAATGGTTTGTATGGGAAAATAAGCCATAATGGAATCAAGAATCTCGTTAATCTGCTTGACGCAGTCTACAGAAAAATAGCTAGAATAAAAGAAGGAGAAGAAAAAATGCCACGAGTACACACGGCTACGGCTCGTAAAGATTATCCCAAGTTTGGGATTATTAAGGGGGACAAGTATTATTACTGGACTCCTTACCGACAGGGTAGGAAAATGTCAAAGACCAGGCCCACACCTAGCCAAGTGGAGTCTAATGCCACACGTTCAGGTTTTTTGGCTATTATAGAATCCTGCGAAGCGGAAATAGACGCCGCAGGGGTTGTTAAGGACGTGAAGGACGCCCTTTGTAACGCAGCCGATGACTTTGATGGGGTAGTTGAGGAGCTAAGAGCAAAATCTTCAAATATTGAGGAAGGTTTTGGGCATGAAACTGAACTCTCAACACAATTTAATGACCAAGCCGATGAGTTAGAATCTTGGGCTGATGAGTTGCGGGGGGCAGATTTTGATGAGGTAGAGGAGCCTGGAGAGGAGCCAGAGGAACCTGATCGGGATGAATATGAGGATGATCTCGATTATGGAAAGGCGGTGGAAGAATATGACTGTAGTCTTGAGGAATGGGAAGGAATGAAGCAAGCCTATGAGGAGGCTTTGGAGGCTGCTAAAGAGGAAGCTACTGATTTGCTAAGCTCAGCACCGGATATTTAAGGTTTTAGTGTACTATATTTTGATAGCCTTGGAGGTAGAGTAATGAATAGGGAAACTCTTTTAACCATAGATGATAGCTGGGTTGCACGAGTCAGTAAATGGCTTCTTGACCACGATGCTCCTATGGGAACATCAATCATTCGGATGGGGATTTACGATGAAGACTACGGCGTACCTTGGGGCGGTATACTCTCCGAGGCGATTAACGCTACAAGGGAGGACAAGTGATAACATCGAGGCCAAGTAGCGCAGATATTTAAGGTTTAAGGAGTCTATAATGGCTAAAAAAGGTGGGAGTGTCTGGTGCCCAAAATGTTGTACATCATTTCCATCGTGGACTGCCTATAACAAGCATCAAAATAAAACTGGACACTAGGAGTGAGGTAAAAGAATGACAACAGAAGAAGAACTCTTTGTTACACTCAAGGCCAAGGTTGCGTCTCTACACCGAGCGGGGCAATGGTGGGATGCAAAGTTTGACTATATATGTGAAGAACACCCCGAATGGAGGGCTTGGCAGCAGAAAGGTCTAGCCTTTGCCCATCTACAGCATCATGGTTATGAGAGCCATGACTGCTATGATCTATTAGAGAAAGTGCATCTAGCAGCCGTTGCCACCTTGGTGAAACAAGGGCATTGGGTAAAAGAGAAGCTGAAGAAGCCACAAGCACATATCACCACGAAGCTAGTTGAAGCGTTAAAGGAAACAGAGTAAAGGAGAAAAGGTAAATGACAGAAGATATACAGGTAATACATATCTATCAAGAGGACCCATACGACTTGGTAGAGGCTCTGGAATTCATGGGATATAAGGTGGATGGTATTGACCCTTACGATGGTTCCGAAACGGGAGTTTGGTTTAGAGCTACTGAAGAGGAGAGAGTAGATTTGTGGGTAAAGCTATCAAAGCATTTTAATCTAGCCTAAACTACTGGAAAGAATCTAGTAAGTTATTGAAGGAGGGCTTTTCTGTGGTGATAACTCGTTCTAACGGTATTGCAATCCAAAATTTTGTAGTTGGCGGTGGCTATAATGGTTGCACAAACGAACTTGATAATATTGTTATGGACGCTGCTCAAAAACTTGAAGAGTTTACTAAGCGGGATATTGAGATTCGTTTTAACTCAGATAGGAGAAGCGGCGGGGCCTGGGTAGTGGACTCCCTACCTGGATTTCAGGGAAATTGCCATTTAGGAATTTCAGCAGGGCTATATCCTGTTAATAGCTCTAGCTTACCGAGTAGAATCCGTCTGCATATATATGTGGACACAACTGTGCTTAGAAGCGGAGTACAAGCTACAAGGTTTTATAGACGGACCGTAATGCCTGGGCCTGGGGACGATAATGAGCACCTATGGTTAGAGATTGATGGGAGTAACAGAGTAGGAAAAGCTGTTGAATGGATTAAACGCTGGGTGAAGATTAGTAAAATTCCAAAATAGGAGGTAAATATGATGGCTACAGTGGACCTACAATTTATATGGAGTAAACGTCTCAAGCTCAGGGCTGATGGCAACAAGCTCTGGGCGGAGGGCGACAAGCTCCTGGGCGATAGCTACAGGCTCCGGGCTGAGGGCTACAGGCTCCGGGAGGGGGGCAACAAGCTCTTAGAGGAGGGCTACAAGCTCTGGGCCGAGGGCGAAAAGCTCCGGGCTGAATACAACGATCTCCGGGATGAGGGCTACAAGCTCTGGGCCGAGGGCGAAAAGCTCCGGGCTGAATACAACGATCTCCGGGATGAGGGCTACAAGCTCTGGGCCGAGGGCGAAAAGCTCCGGGCTGAATACAACGATCTCCGGGATGAGGGCTACAAGCTCTGGGTTGAGGGCTACAAGCTCCTGGGCGATAGCTACAGGCTCCGGTAGGAGGGCGACAAGCTCCAGGCCGATGGTGGCAGGCTCCTGGATGAAGGCAACGATCTCTGGATTGAGGGTGTTTTCGGAGTACATGGTCATATTACTCTCCAATGGGAATATAGAGCCGATAAAAACGCAGATGCTTGTATCCTGGAAACGGGAGAAATATTCGAGCCATAGCGATAAACAGATTTGGAGGAAGAGTATGCACTCTCGGCGGGATTGGTTCAAGTCTTTAGCATGTGCTTCTCACACATGGCCTGTTAGGGGCTGCCAGGATTGTAGGGGCTGCCAGGATTGCTGGGATAAAATCAATGACCTCCTTGAGGTGGTATGTGAGAAGGAGGTTGAGAAGGAGCAAGATTCCCGTAAAAAAAGGAGGAGTAGTGAGGATAACAACGAAGATATTGCAAGCTAGGAGGGCCTGCAAACATCAGGTCAAAATCTTTGAGGATGAGTGGCCTGATGGCTGCACCGTGAGCCTGGAAACTATACGCCGGGCGCAGAGTCTTAATATCACAGTACAATGGGCGGCCGAGCAGTTCCTAAAGGATAAGTTCTTGGAGAACTATGTGGAGGCCAGGGCCACGCTTTGGGGAGACTATGAAGAGGCCAGGGCCACGCTTTGGAGCACCTATGTGGAGGCCCTGGCCTCGCTCTTGAGAGACTGTGGGGAGGCCGAGGCCACGCTTTTATGGGAGTTTGTACAGAAGCAGGATAGAATTGACTCTTAGAATAACTTGTGGGCCCAAACCAGTCAACAGAAAATTCAATGCTACTGCCCTACGAATGGCAGGATTAAATTATACGCAAATAGGAAAAATTCTGGGGGTCAGTAGGCAGAGGGCGCAACGAATTGTTGCACAAGAGACTAAAAGGAGGGAGTTGAAAGAAAGGAAGATAAGGATGACTCGTATGGTGTTTCTAAAGGAGGTAAATAATGAAACCAGGTAGGGAAGAAGGATGGCCGATGACCGTTATCGATAAACTTATAGCCGATAGAAACAAGCTCCGGGAGGAGGGCTACAAGCTCCTGGAGGAGAGTAAAAAGCTCTGGGAAGAAGGCAACAGGCTATTGGACGAGAGCTACAGGCTCTCAGTAGAAGATTACAAGTAGGAGGTTTTACGGAAGTAAAAAAAACCATAGAATGCGCACTACTCAAAAAACAGAAATAGTTTTAGGAGGTTTTTACTCAAGTGAATACTGCGCAAGCATCCCGGCTAAACGAGATAATAAATAACGACTGTGAATATAGAGGTGCGTACTTCTACAGGGGGCAGACGTGCGTTATTGGGGCCATGATACAAAGCATTGGCTTAAAACCAAAAAGACTACCAGCGTGGAATTACGACCCGGTTTGTAACATTCCAACAAGAATCGCAGATTCCTTATGTAAGTCTTTTGGCCTCACCGTAGATGACTTAGACGAATTTGTGATTATAAACGACTCCTCTTACCCTATAGAGATTCGGCGGACGGAACTCTGTAAAGAGGTTGAGGAGATATTAGCAAGAGGAGGATGATATGAATTTAACTTTTGAAAACCTAAAAAATGATTTTACTGAAACTATTCTAGGTTTCGTCCAGGATCATCTTGGAGAGATAAATTTTATGGACGGGATGAGTAGGGATTTAAGCACAAGACTAGCAGAATATCTACTCTCCGATCTCACTTGTTGGTTTATGGATGGGCTGCCTGCGGATGAGCAGCAAAGAGTTATAGATCATCTAATTCTGCCAAAGGAGGTGAAGATGTGAATCACATATCCCTGGAATTAGCAACACGGTTAAAGACTGCTGGATGGGATCAAACCAAGATGGATGCTGGCTATTATAATGGGCATGGTCAGTGGACTCACCCATTAAATCTGCCTGCTCTCTTTGAAGAATTTATCGCCTGCCCCTCTCTTGACCAACTGCTGGATGGCTTTGGTGAACGCTGGTGGAGTCTTAGCAGGGTGCCAGAGGCAACAGGCAATAAAGTAAAAGAGTATTGCTTTTTGACACAGGAATTTGCCTCTTCTCTTTTTGAGGCTGACACAGCTATTGAGGTTTTAGCCATTACCTGGATCGCTCTACAAGAGCCAAAAAAACGTATTTAAGTCTTGCTTAACTATTAAGTAAAACTTTACGTATTCACGTATTCACTTTTTCTGAAAGGAAGTACCCCTATATATATTATATATATAAGTAGCAGTAGTAGAGGACCTTATTATATATATAATAGGGGTACGTTGATTAGAAAAACATGAATACGTGCATACATATTCCGATGGTATACATTTTCTAGTGGGTCCACAGGAGGTCAGGAATGGAAAAAACACTGCGAACTAATAAGGCCGAGGGTGAAAAGCTCTGGGCTGATGGTAGCAATTTCTTAGTCGAGGGCCTCAAGCTCTTGGATGAGGGCGACAGGCTAATATGATAGGGATCGGGTTTGCCAGAGATAACCTTTCCCTGGGTTCCGATACGTTCTGCGGGGCTGTACCGCTTCTCCCTGCCAGGTTCGGGGCCGTAGAGCTTGATAAGCGGTGAAGCATTGTCAATAGGTTTAGGGGGTAAAATGAAAATATTTTTCGGCAAGATATTTGAAAAGCTACGGCTCCCTGGCATACTTAAGCCCTTTCACTATTCAAACGGGCAGAATGATATACAGGTGAGTCTAAGGACATCGGCTCAATACAGCATCTTAACCGTCAACGGCTTAGAGATGTACTTCCATCGAGAAAGCGGACGCTTTGATGGAGTGGGCACGATGTCCTTAGACGATCCAACACCTGTTAACGGTTTGCTGGCGGATCGTATTCGGCGATCAAGGCCCACCATGCCTGGCGACCCCGTCAATTTTCCTTTGGCTCAAACTGACCCACTACCAGACTTGATGAACAGTATACATTAAACAGTTGTTTATGTTAGAATGGGGATTGAGATGGGAAGGTATAGAAAGCTATATCGCCGCCAACATGAGGGGAAACACCCTTTTGAGGAGGCCAACGTTGCTGAAATCCAGGCCCAAATTTATTCCTCAAATAGTTTTTGGCCTGTGAGTTCTTATTTGTGTAAATGGTGTGGATACTACCACGTTGGGCATATACCCGAATGGCGTCCATTTCAAGATAAACAACTTGAGGAAAGTAGAATAGGACAATGAAGAGTTTTGACAAATTCGAGGCTGAAGATTGGGTGAGGCCCGTCCCAAAACCCAAAGACGAGGAGATGAAGCCTCGGTCAGTTCGACTCCCAGAAAAAATCTGGGCTTTAATTGATGAGTTGGTGAACTCTAACCGTTCTCCAATTTATGGAGCCTTCCCCAGTATCTCTGAGTTTATCCGTACTATAGTTTCAAGAGCAGTTTATGAGTTAAGTAAAAAAATAGGGGAGCCTGAAGCGAGAGTTGCAGCTTCCGAAAGATTTGTTCACGAGCAACAGATTTTACAGGAGACAACGAGGAGGCACGTGCAGGTTGTAGCAAGAGAAGGAATAAATTCTCTGTGTAAGGGGTTAATGGAAGCAATAAATTTGGAAGGAGATTTAGAATGGGCTGTTGAGCGTTTGGATATTTTTTTAGCTGAAGTTGAGAATGATCCAGAAGAATGGGTAAGGAGGATATGGATCAGGACACTTTTAGAGGATCCCTCTTGGGTTTTCATCCAGGAAAGGGTTGAAGGGTATTCTAAACTGTTAAAAGGAATGGTGGAAACCTATGGTAATGCTTCCTAGTCCAGAAGAGGAGGGGTGTTGCATAGGTTATGGGGATAACTGTCCTGCTGAGTTTGATTGCCCAAGTGCTCCACCTGCTAGGAAAAAAGCAAAGGAGGTAAAACTTCCCTGGATGATTCGATATACGACTATTGAGCTACCTGTGTTTTTCAAAGAGTTGGTAGAAAGTAAAGAAGGTAATTCCTGGTCGGAGAGTTCGGTTGTTGGGCATAGGTTAATAAATCAAGTATTTACACAATACGAGGTAGATCATATAATGGTGTTATCAGTCGGCTGGGATAGGGGATGGTGGTAAGAGCAACAGTTAGGAGTATAGGGGGGTGAGATATGGAGCATCTTCGTTATGAGACCTGCTTTGGATTACAAAAACTCCTGGGGGCGACAACACTGCCAGAAGAAGGTTATTGGTATATTGTGGATGATCCAGCTAGACGGCCATTCTTTGGCTACCACGCTGAGGATAAGGTCATTTTCGCCGATGCTGAGGATGGCCGAGTTATATGGGAGGTAGGTGATTGTATTCCCTGTCCCTCAGTTCTCGAAGCCCTAGAGATGTTAGAGAAGAAGCGGGGGTGGGAATGGTCGAAGCTGTATACGCTCTGGATTGCCGAATTAAAGACAGGACAATATCATTGTGCTAGAACTCCTGCCGACCTTATTGAGGCTATAGTGAAGGATATACAGGAGAGAGCTAATGGATAATAACGAGATTAACAGGCTGGTAGCTGAGAAGGTTATGGGGTGGACAGCAGTACCATCTATAACGGGAGATTATGAGATATGGCTCGATCAGGCAGGAAAAAGACGGTATACTAAAAACCCTTCTCTTCGCTTTGTAGTCGTTAATTTCTCAGAAGATATTGAATCTGCGTGGATAGTGGTGGAGAAGCTCTCTACAAAGTGGCAATGGGAATTAGTAACGCCTTTTATGAAAGATAATCCATGTTACGCCAGCTTAACATTAGGAGGAAAAACCGATTGGAATGATAGGGCCGATATTGCGGAAGCGGCTGCTACAATGCCCCTTGCGATCTGCCTATTAGCCCTGCGAGCCTTCGGTGTGGAAATAGAGGATGAACCCAATGTTGATTATTGAAATAACTCCTGATTTATGGGATACTAAGCTACCAAAGAAAACCATTGTTTTTCCAGTAGTTTATAGTGAGGTATTGGGCGTGGAGGAGATTGCGAGAATTATTACAGAGGCTTTACTGGTAAAAATGGAGGGAGAGTATTATGCCAAGGGCATATAAACTCACAGATAAGAACAGCGAGACTTATGGTGGTATAAAATGGGGAGAGAGTGTTACCCATACTGTCATTGGCCTCGGCCAAGAGTTTTATACAGACGGCTGGATCCACGCCTATAGCCATCCCCTTCTGGCAGTATTATTAAATAGCATCCACGATGTATTTACCGAACCTCAGTTGTGGGAAGCGGAGGGGGCTGGAGAGTGCTTGGAAGACAGAGGGCTGAAGATCGGCTATAAGACAATGACTACTATCCGCCAAATACCTCTACCTGAGATTACACTAGAGCAACGAATATGTTTTGCTATACTCTGTGCTAAAGAGGTATATAACGATGTAAAGTGGACCCTGTGGGCAGATGCATGGCTAGATGGTTCGAGTAGGGAATTAGGAAAGACGGAAGAGGCGAGGGGGGCGGTGGAGGGAGAGTTGGTGTGGGGGATAAGAG
>Ga0213870_1000353_pt1 | contig 22892 bp, 26 predicted proteins | sample WICALVC2017_Meta_FD_160119 | JGI IMG/M metagenome (GOLD analysis project Ga0213870, IMG submission 160119) | Freshwater microbial communities from subterranean cave lake in Wind Cave National Park, South Dakota, United States - WICALVC2017 | ecosystem: Environmental > Aquatic > Deep subsurface >... | reverse complement strand
TCAGAGCAATACCATCCTCTTGAATTAATAGTTGTTTGTGCACTAACAGTAAGAGTAAAAATAAATAAAAAAAATAGCATGTATTTTTTCAATTTACCACACCTACTTATACAATGTTTTTATTCCATTCATATCGCCAGTATTTAAGTCTCTCTTTTTAGTCTCCCCAAAGCTTACAAACCTGTACATAGACTCATCAACACAGCTATCCCTAGGATGACCCAATCCTCCAGAGTGACCGAACTCGTGGACTGCGACATTCATGTAATCCATCTTTCCTGCTTCACCTGTTAGACTCCAAGGATATGCTGAATTAAATACTGCATCCCATTCTACTATTTCTCGCTGACTCGGAGGACCAGAAAAAATTCCCCAAATAATTGTATATGCTACTGTACTAGTTGTACCTAGGTTATTAAACATAACCTCATTTTTTCCATCTGGGCTTATTGAATCTGCACCATCCACTGTGCCACTAACTTCATTTCCGAAGATATTAAACAATACCTCAGAATCCCATGCATCCAAACTTGCAGATGTTAATGCTGGATCTATATCATTAGCTATTACGTAATCTTCTGTTGTTTTCCATCTTGCTCCCTTTGATAATACAGCAAAGCAACTTCCACCTGTGAGATGGCTATTCTCAATTATTGGGTGATTATTTGCGTATTCTTTAGTAATCAAAAATCCTTCTACAATTTTTCCGTTTGTGTCTAATGATGTCCCTAAGCTAAAAACCCCTGGTGTTACTTCTATTGCTGTTTCTGGGATAAATACTGTTGTACCACTAGGCACTACTGTTGCTGCTATTAATTTTGGTTGTGCTCCAACAATAGTCAAACTAATTATAAGAGCTAATGCCAAACCTATATATTTTATTTTTTTCATGATTTTTCCTCCTTATTGGTTTATAATGAATAGATTTCTTGTATATAAGCCTTACTTTATTTTTTTGTGTTTATTCACCTTCTTTTCTCCAGACTTTCGCTCAAACATAAATTAGCAAAAGGCAAATCATTAGTAATACAGATATCTTGTGCATTGTCACTAATTTGGTTAAAACGATAATCTTGGCATGATTTGTCCAATATTTCAGCACTTGTTGGATCAACAATTAAAATATCCATTGTACCATCAACTTTTGTAACATAAACTTCCACCCACTGATGCAAGAATCCCCCCCTTTTCATCAAATCCCTATTTTTTGGTATTGGTGGTTTTCTTCCAGGTATTATTGAATACAATGCACTACAAGTATATGGAGTAGTTAAACATCCCTCTGCAGAATACGCTGCGATGCCCATGGCTCTTAATAAACCAGTTAAAGTCATGCTCATAGAAGCACAATTGCCTGTTCTGTCTATAAGTGTTGAAGATGCTGAACTTGAAACACAAATACCGGTATCTAAATCATCATCGTACTGGATATTATTAACAACATACTCTGCAGCTAGTTCTATAGCTTTTATGTCACTTGTTGCTTTTTTTTCTATAGACGTGATAATATTCCTGTCTATGTTAGAATAATCAAAAACATTTGTTTCTTTTAAGAACTCACTGCTTATCATATTTTTTTCCAAGGCTTCCTGATACTTTTCTTGCCAATCCAGATTAACTTCTTTTATTATCAGTCTACTACTAAAGTATAATACAACAATTACTATCAAGATTATCCACATCATCTTTTTGGTTTTTGTCATAAAAATGTCTCAGGGCTACCTGTGCACCCTCTCCATACTTTAGTATTGAGATGTACTATGGGCATTGTGCTGATCCGCTAGTATTATGATAAATATTGCATATTTCTTGTGCACTCAAGCTCCTGTTCCATACTGCAGCTTCGTCTATTGTACCATTGAAAGTAGTTAGGAGTGAGAGTCTTGTAGCTATTCTTGTAGCATCGGCATTGTAAGTGTATTTACTAATATTTGGTATAAACCTGGTGTTAACAAGCTTACCATTAAGATAATTTTTCATTGTTATATTAATATATTGTGAAGAGACCATCTTGGTTGATTCTATAACACAGGCAACATGACTCCATACCCCATAACTCACGCTACCAATACCACCATAATAAGTAAAATTGTTACCAACCATATCAGTAAAAAGAGCATGACATTGAAAACCTGTATTCGTGTAATTAGTTATTAATGCTGTTTGCACTGTTTTGGTTATTCCTCTTGAAACAATGCCAGGATGAGTAGTGACAGTACTTATTCCTAGCGGCATTATCCATGCTGCAAATGTTTCATTGCTAATCTGTGTAGTATTTCTAAGGGTAGTCTTAACATTAATATAACTTGCACTCCCATAAAATTGACATGCTTTGTCTGTTCCGATATGCCCAGCTGCATCACAGTTTATTAATGCACCTACGAAGGTCCCATTATTATTATAACCAGAATCATCAGGAACTGGTCCACCTGCAGGAACCGTGTCCATCTTGAATCTTAAAAATAAATCATCAGTGGGGTAAATGGCAGCACAAATATTGCTGATACAGAGTGAATTTAAACAGTCCCCATTAATATTACAGCTGCCACCAACACGACAATTCGCAGTACATGTTGGTCCACCGCAATCAATATCTGTTTCATCAAAATCCTTAATGCTGTCTATACATGCAAGTGTATTGTACGTCTCCTTATTAGCAAGTGTATAAGAATCCACAGGTATAACCTCTCTACAGTCAGGAATAGAATTAGCATTAGTATCAATAGCATCTGGATGTCCGGTAGTACACTTATCTGCATCTGTATTGCAATATCTCCTAGGATAGGTACCACTACTAGCACAAACGCATAAATCTTTTGGGCATACATCATTTGCTGGTGTTCTAACAAACAAATCGCAACTACCTGGAGCCTTTACTGTTTCTGTTGAAGCAGAAGTACCACAAATCCAACCCTCAGTACTACAAGCTCCAGTTGTTTCACCAAAGCTCTCATCATCTTGGATTATCCCATTTTTGTTCATATCGTAGGTTATCCAATTATCCCCATCTGGGTTATAACCAGAACAGGAAGAAGTAACTACATTAGTCCTGACTATTACGTGGCTCCAGAACTGGAAATCTTTTGTTGCTGTTTTTGGATTTGCCGTATCAAAGCTTGCAGTAACCTGCGTGTTGAACGACACAGGTTGTGTTTTTTCAATCATATTTTTTATTGGCGTGCATGCGGACCTAAAGCTGCCAGATGTGCCTGCAGCAATAGATTTGACAGCTGCCCCACAAACATTTGTAGCTGGTTCACTAGCTGCATTGCATCCAGCACTACCATCACATACCACTCCATTAGCACCACCAGTAGGACTTAGGGAATTCCATGTAAAGTCTCCATTTGTGCCACCTGTGTTGTCAACAGTAACAACAGTCTGGAAAGATGCAACGTTTTGTAATGCTGTTCCACCAGAAGGTATAACAAATGCAAACAAGCCTAAATTTTTGAATAAATTTTTGAATAATTTTCCAAGCTGAGTTTTCGGTTTTGGCTCTTCTAATTGTATTATGTTCCCATCTTTATCATAAAACTCGAATGATATGAGAGTTTGTTCAGGTGCAGACGGTTGAACAGTGGAAAATAATTGATTATTTATAAGAAACAAAAAAGCACCGATTAGGAAGATGTACACTAAAGTGTTTTTTTGTTTCTTTCCAGCCATACTCCAGAATAAATTAGGTTGATTTCTTATTTTTTTTGTTTAACAAAAATCCGCCTAATATAAATCCTATGGCTAAGTAAATTAACTTACTGTCGATTTCCTTTCCAATACTAGGGCAATCTTGTTGTGCTGTGTATACACAGAGGTTATTTAATGTGCTATTTGTATTGTTTAATGTACATGAGCCCTGGAAAGCGTCTAGATCACCGTCGCAATCACTGTCAACATTCTTTATGCACTGGGTAGTTGATGTACATTCCACTGTAACACATGCATGATTCTGGATTATTTGCTTATCACTGCAAACTAATGGCGCACATAACTTTGTTGTGTTTATTGCACAATATTCTGAGCTAGTACAATCTGTGTCTGCTGAACATCTGTTTTCTAGAGTGCATATGTAATATTTGTCAAAGTAGCTATTTACCAATCCTGTTTCATTAGAGGTAACAACTAAGGTATTGTTGTAATTGCACCAATAATATGTTTTGTCTATTGGGCATACACCTGTTGCGTTTGTAAAAGCCACTGTCCAATTATGCTGCAAACCAGTTACACTGCATATTTCTCCAGTAGGGCAGTTTGTTTCATTATTACATACTTTTGTAGTAGTAATTGAACATGTTCCTTTATTATAAGGAGAATCACATTTATACCAATCTAGCACTGTTGATGCCCTGTTTGCACAAGTATAGGTTTTGTTTAAATCTGTTCCAGGAATACAAGAACCTCCTGCTGTCCCTGGTGCGGTATTGCTTGCATTTGCTGTTGTAATCTCTTTATTATATATAGAGCGTGCATACTGTGTTCCATGTAATTTATCAACACTTACATCAAAAATTGATAAGTTCAGAGCAGTTATAGTTGCTGAACACGAAGTTACTGTTCCTACTGTATAATTTACAGATGCGTTTCCTAGATCACCCAAAACATTTGCTGCTAAAGATGGCTCTGTTCCAGTACATATATTTGTCGGTGTTAATGCTTGTGGTATTAAATCCTGGAAAGTGCTCCCCTGGCTAACTAAGTAAATTAATTCTATTATCCCTACTATGATAAATACTGTTCCTACTTTTGCCATGTTTTATTTTTTGTAAGTAGGACTTGGTCCTACTTACGTCTTTTACCTTTTTTTCTTCCTTTAGGCATTTTAACCTCCTCCGTTTTTGGTCATAATATTTTTTTCTTTTTCTTGAAGAACATAAAATAAATAACTATTAAGCCAGTTGCTATTATTATAATTGTATTTATATTAAATGGCTTTTTTGGTGGCTTTATTATTTCTCCACCTGCATTAGTTTGGTTTACTGTGATATTAATATATTGGGTTATAACAGTTTCCTTAACACATAATCCATCTGACCCTGATGTAGTAGTACATTCAAATCCTACAGGACAGCTTCTTTGAGGACAGCCCGACAATTGCGGCTGGCAGGTTCCGGAATATGTACATTGATTAGTTGTACAAGCTGCTATCACTGGATTTCCTTGTCCATCCTTACATTTAGGATCATAACAATCACTAGGTATTTTACACTGGAACAATTCTAGTTTTAATACAGTGTTGAAACATACTCCTGATGTAGGCTCACATAATAGATTAGAGCCGCATTGCCTAGATTGGCAAGCGTCAGTTGAAGTGCTATCATCACACCTGCAATCTGCTGCCCTAGTGATCGTTTCAGAACAAAATTCATCACTGCCACAAGAATAAGTAAAGTTAACAGTTACTGGACAGCCTAGTTGTATGCATGAAAATTGATCAATATCATCCCTTATACATACACAACCAGCTGGACCTAAAGGCTTTTCTAATCCTGTTTGTGGTTTACATACTCCTGTACTAAATTCACTTGTATATTGTGGCTTGTAGCCAGATGTACACAAGCTTCCTGGATCAGTAACTTGCCATATTGGCTTGGGGTTTACTAAAAATGGTATATGTATTATATCTGTGATAGCATAGAATGTTTGCACTTCCCTATAAGCAAATATACTATAAAAATCATATCTGCCAACCGGCAATGGGCCTTCTTTAGATAATATAAATTCAAAGTCTTGCTTTGAATTGCTTATTTTTTCAAGCCTGCTTAGGTCTATTAAATCAATGGACTTGCCGAATAATCTGATCGCCTCAGCACTTAAACCACCTGGTGTTGATAATTGGGATTCTATCCATGCAAATACCACGCCGTCCATTACTGACATAGAGTTTCTTACATCTTCATTTGGGTTTAATGTTATTGTTATTTTGGGTGTTGTGCCTTCAAATATAAATGGAACTTTTTTAGTTGGATTAAATACGTTATTTTTGACAAATAAATCATTAACACTTATTGAGCCTGTACCACAATCTGTACCTCCTATGAGTAGAACTCCGCCAGTAGGAGCCCCCACAAAGGTAAAATCAAATAAGCTATTATCTGGAGGCAACTTACTTAGATAATCATTATAAATAGCACTAGCAGAAGGGCAAACATACCCCCCAGGACTTAGAGGATAACTGCCTATGTTTACATTTGCTATAGTATTGCTTGAGCAAGTTTGGCTTCCTTTATTAAAACAAACTGCATTATCAAATTTCCAATAGAAGCTTGGTGGAGCCCAGCCAGATAGTATATTACCTACTTTAATAAATCCTGGGCTGTATACTGGGTCGCATGATGTAGTTGCAGTCCATCCACCAACTCTGCCACATTGTGCAGTATCCCCTGATGGGCAAAAACATCTTTTGTAAAGATTGTTTATTCCAAATAGATAGTCTGCTGGCACTGGGAATCCTTCGATTTGTCTTATGTTTCCCATTCCAACTCCTTGTGGGATAGTTAAGTTAGATACACCATCTGGTATTGTTGAATATGTTACTAATTCAGCAGTCTGCCTTGTAATCAGGAATACTCCAATTACCAGTATGATCCCGATGATTATCAAATTATTTTTTGATGGCATTTATTAATCCCTTCTTAAATAATCCTGTACTTATTAAGATAATAAAGATTGCTATTAATAATATATTTAATGGGAATGGTTTTTTTTCTTCTTGTTGTTGTACTTGACTTGTTTGCCTTGTCGGAATAAATTGCTGGTTTGCAGCACCAGTACCGAAGAATGTTCCGCATTGATATCTCGTTAGTGAATCTTCTCTTAGATCACAATGTGAACTTCTTAATCTTAGTATGTCCTGTTCATTAAAGCAATCATTATCTGACTTGCATTCAACAGACTGATACCATACTATGTTATCAACTCCAATGTAATTAATTCCTCCAAGCAAGATAGAAGGAGTAATCTCAAATGAAATTGCATTTGTAGTTGTTTCACTGCTGATTAAATTTTTTGAATCTTGCGGCAAACTACTCCAGTCTATATTCCTATTAAATGTCAATTGCTCACATGTTGTTGGGACTGGGCATGAGTTAATAACTATATTATTGATTACTAACTGGTTTGGCTTAAATGTTGATTTTTCATCTTCTGGAACACAGGTCTTACATACTAAGCTTGTTCTCCCGCCAACTATATCTTCTACTTTAAAAAATGGATTTTTAATTGCGAATTCTGTTTTATCACTAACTATACATTTTTTATTTTGCAGTATTCCCTCAGAACAGATATATGGAGTTATCTCTATTGCCGGACCGAATTTCTTTTCGAATTCTGCCAGAGACTGGAGGTCTGTGCTCCTGTTTAACAAAAACACCCCAATTACTAATATTATGATAAGTATAACTCCTTTTTTAAGCATACGAGGCTAGCCTCCTCTTGATATTATTAGTGGGAAAACCACCTTCTTTAGATGGTAGTTCTTCACGATAAGTTTGGCAAGGAAGCCCACTGATTTTATCTGTGGGATGAATTGCCATCCTCCCTTCTCGATAGTTTTATATATTTGCTCTTCTTTCATATCCTTATGAAAGACCGAGCTACAATCAAGATTAGATTGGAAGATAGTATTGCAATTAGGCAAACCATCGCTGTTTATTCTGATGCTGTTAATCACGCTATTAACTCCTACTGGAAAATTCATCATTCCTACCTCAAACTCTATTATGCTGTCTATCATAACATGAGGGTTAAGTTTCCACAGCTCCAAGCTCAACTCATTGCTACTGCTATCAAAAGGGCTTATGAATGTTGCAGAAGAGCTAAATCCAAACCTTTCTTCAGTGGCAGTATCAGATACAACCCGCCAAGAAGTTTCTCTATCAAAAAGAACATCTTGAGTATTAGTACAATCAACGGAAGAGTAAAGATTCCTGTTGAGATTCCAAAATACTTCTGGAAATATCTTGATTGGAAAATAACTGAAAGTGAACTCTTTATGAGAGGAGGAAACCTCTTCTTCAATCTTGGCGTTGCTAAAGAGGTTGATATCGATATTAGCTCGGTCAAAAACTTTATTGGTATTGACCTCGGCATAAATCATATTGCTGTAACAAGCAATAAGAAATTCTTCAATGGAACTATAAATCATATTAATAGGTTCAGGAAGCTCAAAGCAAGACTTCAGAGTAGGGGCACAAAATCTGCCAAGAGGCGTCTCAAGAAACTGAGTGGCAGACAGAAACGGTTTACTCGAAATGTGAACCATATTATCAGCAAAGGTATTGTAAGTCAGGCAAAAGTCAAAACTCTCTTTATTATGGAAGATTTGACAGGAATCGGAAAACGAAACAGAGGAAGAATATTCAATGGAAGAATCTCTAACTGGAGCAGACTCCAACTGAGACAGTTCATTGAGTATAAAGCACTCAGAGAAGGACATAATTTTATGACTATCAGTCCAGCAAATACTTCCAAAACCTGTTCTCATTGTGGAGAACTCGGTATCCGAAATAAAGGTTTTTTTCATTGTAACTACTGTAGGTATTCCTGTAATTCCGACTTGAATGCTTCTTTTAATTTCTTGCGAAGGGCAAAGCCATTGGCTATTGCCTTCGGGCTTAATGTCAACAAGCCTATTGTTGTGGACAGTGATGGATTTGATTTTGTTCATAGTTATTTTTCTCCTGAGTCTAACGACAAGCCAATGAATTCATTCATTGGTGGTTGACAATTATGTAGCACATTTAATCCTAGAAAAATCAGATTAGTTGAAATAATTAAAAACCATCCATTGAAATTATAAAACCATTGTAAATCCCTTAATATGAATGGATACAAAAATACAAAAAAGTAAGTAAATCCAAATATAGCAAATATTCTTAACCATTCATCTTTGTTCTTGGCCTTTACTAATATTTTGCCTATAAATCCAAAGATAAATAATATTAATGAAGTATGAAAGAATATCGCAGCATAAACAGAATCAAAGTAGAGCAATATGAAGAATAATATTAAAGGTACTACAAGATTTTCAAATAACTCTATGTAAATCAAAGTTTTCCACTTGTATGACTTTTCTCTTTTTGGCAGATAAATATTTAATACCATCCACATACAAAAAAAACCAGTTAAAATAATAGGAAGGTCAGATATAAAATATTTTAGGAATGTTGATAGTACCATCTTATATCCATCTCCTCCATACACTAATCCAAAAAATTACGATAATGATTAGGATAGTAACAATATAAAGCGTTAGTTGCGTAGATTTGTCAGCTTCACGCAAAGCTTTCTCGCCTGAAGGGTCTAAATTGTTTGTTTCCCCCCTGATCACTCCTTTGGCAGCATCAACGCTCAATCTATAATAATCTATTACTGATTTATCAGAGACAAACAAAGCAACAAACTTAAACAATTTATTTTGTGTTCTTCCTATGAATGTAGATGAATCTGCTGCGAATGCTTGTGTATAGAAATTGCCTCCACCCAAAATAGTATTTAGTTTTGATGCTTCTGAACTCCAGTCCCTTCCTGTTGCTTTTTCTACTAATTTATCATATTCTGCATGTCTCTCCATTAATCTGTTTGCAATAGGATTCAAATATAATCCTTCTATTCTTAATTCAACAATCGGATGGATTATATAGTTAGGAATCTTTGTCCTTTTAATTGCTGCCGGCACGAAAAAATTATGTGAAATGCTATCTTCTGCAAGATGTATCTTAAAACAATATGCAAATGCCCTCTCCTTATTATTTTCAGCCAGTCTTAATATTTCATCTACTGTATTGTAATTATGCAACCCCCTGTATAATTTAAAATTAGTATAATAATAGAAAATACCAACATCTGCGTAAATTAATCCTGCATAACATCCATCCAAATTATCAACAATTAATTGTTTTATCAATGTTGGTTCTGACTCCATTAGTCCCTCGGTGGTGACATTCAAATGGAAGTTAGGGCCCCAACTTTCAACATTTTTAGTATATAAAATTAAAATTAGTACAGATAATACAAAAAAAATTAATTTCAACGTCTCTTCCTCCTTCTTAATAAATAAAATCCAAATATTATAGCTCCTGCAAGTATTAATGTTTTAGTTGTGCTTAATCCGCCTAATCCACTACTACCAAGTATGTCACCAAAAACACCTTCTTCTGTTTCTTCAGTTCTTGGTGGCTGCTGGTTAACTGATGGTGGCAGTTCATCGCCTTTTTCAGAAACCTGTATTTGCTGTTCATACAAAACGCTTTCATATCCTGCTTTTAATGCAGTAATTGTTAATGTATATGTGCCAATATCTTTAAAATCATAATCAAAAGTATATTTGCCTCCACCCAAATCTTTTAATGTAATTTCTGTTGATGGTGAGTGTGATATTGTTGCCTTTATTATGTCTGGCACTAATCCTCCTGTTGTTAATTCATCAATTGGCGCTTCTATTTGTACATCAAACGACTTCTTACCTGATTTAACTGACAAAGGGATATTTGTCCTTGTTGTTAATTTAGGTTTTGCTATTTCAACAATGATTTCATATTCATCAAGGCTCACTCCACTTTCAATAGCTTTTAATCCTATGGTATAAATTCCTGGCTCTCCCTTTAATTCAAGTTCGTACCTGCCTAATTGCGCAGATATTGGTTTTTTATTGACTGTTAGATTACCAGAGTTACTTACGATTATATCATCTGGTACTTTGCCTAGTTTTGATGCTATTACTATTACCTTAGGCTGCTTGCCTGGAATTTTTAATGCAGTTGCAGAGCCCTCTATTTTTATTATATAATCATTAGTTACTTTTGTTTTTATATCAAACGTCCCTATGAGTTCTGGGAATGAAGTAAATTGCACGAGAATATTATATTCGCCAAGTGGCTTTATTCCAAATCCTATTGCTACCCTGCCATTGACATCTGTTTTACCAGTTTTAGTTTCTGCTGTAATGCCTATGCTAGTTAATGTTGCAATATAGTTAGTTTCTTTGATTGGCAATCCACTAACAGATCCTTTTAATGTACCTGTTATTACTACATCATTTTCAGCAGGGAAATTTTGTGTTGCGCTTATTATGCCATATAATTGATCGCAGTAGATATTGTTATTAGCCCTAACACAGCCAGCACTGCATTCCTGTGAATTAATTTTTGTACCTAATATTTCATCTCCACATTGATATAAATTAGTCGGAGTGCAAATATACTGGTTTAATTCGCAAACCTTGCAATTATCTTTTCCTTCAGAGCAGTATGGCTTTAATCCCTGGAAATTTGGCTCAACATTTACGCTAGGCTCTAAATTGCATTGTTTTATTAATGTTTTAGCAAAACCATTAGAATCTGTACCATAAATATCCTGGCCTATGCATATAAATGAATTTGGGCTTCCTGATTTAACACATTTCCCACTAACCGCATCACAACCTAACACACCACATTGCATGTTTTGTTTGTATTTCTGGTTATTAGTAATATTTAATGCACATACCTGTGATATTGCAGTGGTATAACAAGAATATGCATCAAGGGTAGTACACTGGTCAGTACATTTATTTGTTGCTGTGCTGCATCCCAAACCATTACATTCATCAATTATGTTGCTATATTTTCCATTTACACAGCTCCTTATAACTCCGCCAGTACAAGTGTTAACTCCTGTTATGCATTGTGGTGGTGGTGAAACACATTCTGCTGTTAATGTACTTGGATTAACTTGGCATGTACCATCAGTAATTGCTATAGCGCAGTTTACTGTTTCTGTATAAGACTGACCATCAGTGGAGCATTTTTTCTTTGTCACACCATCTGCCATGCATATAGCTTTTCCTTCGTTTCCTATACAACCCTCTACTTTCGTGCACTTACCATCTACACATGAATTCAAACATAAAGGTCCATTAACAACCATAGTTTGTGTTGGTACATCGCATATTGTTGGTTGAACACCTTGACATCCTAATTGGTTTAGAACACAACCAACAGTACAAGATGCAAGATTATTAACAGTCTGACAAATAGATAATCCTGTACAAGCACCATATCCTGGCTTATCAGCAAATTGTCCGTTGGAGCAAATACTAGGTTGGCCATTAGTTCCTGATCTGCTTGTGCAATATTCTTGCCCTGAAATGCAAGCATCACATCTTTTGTCATCTGACGTAATGGAGGTACATACTGCACAAGATTGCGTTGAATAAGTATTACCATCTGCACTTGTTGTATAAAGTGTTTTGCCATCAGTACCACAAGATTCTTTGTTTGGTTGGAAATTACCTAAACATTTTACCCCATTTTGTCCTATCTCGCTGAAAAATTTTGGTCCTTCCCCTCCATTAGCACAAATTAAATTAGGATCATTTGGGCCATAGGTATTAGCAAAAGAACTGCATGCTTTTTCTCTTATTTTCCCAGTCTCATAAACAAACTTATAGCTTATTAAAGGGATTGTATTAAAAAGCTCTGGGTATGATGTTGCAGATTGTGTAGTTACTGCGCTTGGGGCGTTATTATCAGATTGAGAATATCTTCTTGGGTAAACATTCTTTCCGACATCTGTACTTGGACATATACAAATGTCCCCGGAACTTGTAGAAGAACCTTCATAAAGGATTGCACTGCCAGGGAGTCCTGTTTTTAATGGAGTTGCACTACAATACCTGTTAGAACACGCTCCAGATGTTGCTCCGAATTTTTCTAAGATTGCATCATCATTTATATCATAAGCAATCCAGTTGTTTGAGTCAGAATACGATGTAGACAATGTTCTAAACCAATATACGGTGGTTATTCCACAGGCAAATGAAGGGTTATCTGTCGGGTAATAAATATTATTTATATATGGATTTAAGTTAGAACCTGATGGGGCTATCGTAGGGGTATAAACAGAAAATGGTATTCTATTTTGATTTAGATAAACTGCACCAAGTATACCGGCAATTATTATAAAGATTAATACTCCGGTTGTTATCTCTCCTTTTTTGTTCATCTTCTTAATGACCTTTTCCTAACTTTTTTTATTATTAGTAGCAGTATAAATAAAAGGGGGACCCCTATCCATAAGAATAATATAGGATGTATTCTCCCTCTCTTTAATGCTGCGGTTATTGCTGTTCCTTCTTTAGTATCAAATCCTAATTTCCTTGCGTGAATCTTGAATATATAATTCCCTGGTAATCCATATTCATAATTTGCTTTAAATACATCATCTACCTTGTTCATAAATATTGTTTGTTTTTTGTTATCTGGTCCTGTAACATCAATATCCACTGAATCTGCATCCTCTGGCTCTCCTTGTGGGTTAACTGGTTGTATTGTAATAGTTACATCATCTCCTTGTTCAACAGAAGATGGAATATCATGTTTTACAGTAATATAAGGATTCTTAATTTCAATAGTAATAACATCGCTTATATTGCTTTCTGCCACTACTATTTTAAATAATCCTTTTTCTGCTGTGTCATAAGTTATAATATAATTATTTCCGTTTACCCCTAAATTATAATCCCCTTCTGTTTGGTTTATTAGTTTATACAATTGCTGCTCATTGAAAAAAACTTCTATAGATGGGTTTGATATATTGGATGAGAATATTACTTCTATGGGCTGGTTATTATACTGTATTAAGGGTGATTCTAAATTAACTATAGAAAATATTGTTGTTTGCCTAGATAAGTATAATACAGCAATAACTACCAGGATTATCCAGATTATTTTTTTATCAGATTTAGACATTAGACACAAACACTCCCTGTAACAGTTTTTCCACAACCTATTCCTCCACCTTCTGGTCTGCAGCATCCGCAATAACCTGCGTTGTCTGCTAGTTGAGAACTTCCAGTTATATTTACTCTGCAATATTTTCCTCTGTTAGTTGTTGAATTACTGCATGCTAACTGGAAATCTGCATCTGCCGAGTTAAAATCTGCATAAGCAGTATCTGTTGTGCCGTCATTACATTTTTCAGATTGTATCTCTAATGCTATGCTCCCTACTTTTGTAAATGAAACATCACTGCCTACACTGTCTTTATAAGCACCTGTTATTTCTAATGTAAAATTAACATTTCCCACTTCTAATGAGGAAATTACCATTCCGTCTGAAAGCCTTTGAATATCAGTCTCGCCCGGTGGAAGGATCATTGGCAATAATGAAGTATATTTATAATCAATTGCTGGGCCATATTTGTTTACTAATGTCGGGCAATTTGGATGTGCATTACCAGGAACGCAAGGATTATTACCAACAACTGTACTTATGGTTATTTCAGAGTTTCCACCAGCGTTGTTTAATGTAGAGCCAATAGCTAAAAAAGTATTTACATTATCCACCCTATCATAGCCAGTTCCAGAATATATTGGTGAAATTATACTCAGTATATCTGCTTCTTTTATTATATTCCCATCTTTATCTACTATATAAGCTTGTAATTCTAGTTCTTCTTTTGCTTGTTTATTAAAAAATTTAAGGAAGATTATCCCAATAACTATTAAAACAATCCACCACATTTTTTTTTGTTTTTTATTTGCCATTAAGTACATACTACTTCCCTTATTGCAGCTACTGTTGTTGCTGTGTTCTCAACATTTATTGCATCTGCATCTCCTGAAGAATATGTAACATAAGTTACTCCACTAGGACTTACTCCACCATCATAATCATTCTCACACACTCTCAGGTTACTACTACTTCTGTACAAGTGGAATATACCATCTCCACCTCCAGCACCAGAGCTAAATGTTGTTTCACCTGCGGCTAGATTATCTGGCAAAGGGGTTAATAATGGAGTACCTAATCTGCTATTGCAAGTTCCCGAAGCAAATCTTGTTTTGCTCCCAGTTCTACCATATCTTGTGAGTGTTACACCACAACCACCATCCTTATAGGCTATTGCCATGTTCCCCCCATTATAAGTTAAGTCTGACGTCCTAAACCCAACATATGTTACTACAGCCGTACATCCAGTTGTAACATAAGTACATGTTGCACTGCAGGTTAAAGCACCACCACTAAATGGTCCACCAGGGATACCAGCAGAAGTACAGGTATTACCACCAAAATCAGTACCATCACAATCCTCTCCAAACTCTTTTACTTTATTACCGCATTGGACAGGGGTATATTGAAATGATGGGGAAGGAACTGAAATAAGAAAACCACTTGCTGTTGCTACTGGATATACACAAACAGAGGGCTCAGTTTCAGGTGGTGTTATATCGCTAGGACTACAAACTGTTGCTGCTTGCAGATTAGCATTTAAGGGACAATTCTCAGGGATATTAAGTGGATCATTGTTTACATCGCCACATGTGTTACAAGCATCAGTAATGGTACCATCTAAATTACAGAATTTAATTGATGGAAGGTAAGGATCACAAGTTCCTGCAGGCCAACTTGATGTACCACATGTTAGACCTACACAGACTTCCCCTACTTGTGTAAAGCCAGTAGCACAGCCACATAAACTTGCTCTATCAGTTAATACTGCAGAGCCAGTTATATTTACCCTACAGTACTTGCCTTTGTTAACAGTACTACAATAGGTTGAAACATCAACATCGCCAGAAGTTGGGTCCACTACAGTACTATCAGTACAAGAAGCAGGCCTTATTTCTAATTCTATAGTTCCATATCTATTAATTAATGTCTGGTCCACACCTTGCGCATCTTTATAGGTTCCAGTTGGTGTTACTGTAAAATTTATTAAACCAAAACTTATGCCATTCACATCCATTCCATTAGATAATCTAGCACCTTTGGGGTCTTGTTCACCAGGCGGGAGAACTAATGGTCCTGCATTTAAATCTGTGTAGGTACCACCAACTGCACTACTAACATTCCCCTTACGAGCAGTTTGGATATCAACAGTACCAAATATATTTGGTATAGTTGTACATGAAGAAGCAGTATTAACTACGCTACATTTATTATCTGCACTTATTCCTGTTATTGTTATTTCAGAGTTTCCACCTGCATTGTTTAATAATGTACTTAACCCAAGGAAAGTTGTTGTGCCATCAACTATGTTATACTGGGGACCTACTGCAGGAGATAATATTGCTTGTAGAGCTGTCTGTGGCTCTTCGAATAATTTTTTTATTATATTCCCATTTGCATCTACTATATAAGCCCCTACTTCAACGCCCTTATTTACGCTTACAACCCTTGCTTTTTGTGGATAAATTATCATCATTAATAACAGTATAACTATTAAAACTATTACTTTCTTGCTTTTTTTACTAGCCATGCTATATCAAACCTCCAAAAAATAAAAATAAAGGAGGTTTATGCTATGTTAACTATTACTGTAAATGCACCGCTCGGATCATTCCATATTCTAAGTTTCTTTGTGTCAGACACCTGTGTGAGACTAGTTGGATCACATGTTGTACATGTAGCTACAAACTTTGTTTTTAATAACACTTCCCATGGATTGTTATCTGTTGTAACTCCACCAATACAAGGAGTTCCTGAACATCCATCTACAAAGACTGGTGGTGGTTGTACGCCAGCAGCAACAGAGTCTGTGTCAATTGTTTCGTAAATAGCAACATCTAGATTACAATTTACAGTTGATATTGCTGCGCTTCCGGCTAATGTTTTGGGGAAAAAGCCTGCATTTGCACCCAAGATACATTCCTTTAGTCCATCAGTAGTACCTGCACCTGTTGTATCTAATGGTAGATGATCAGAAGCTACAGTAGTAAAATCTATACCTGATAATGTCTGGGTACCAGTATTGGTTATTGTTAAACCAAGTAGCATGGTATTTTTTCCTGCTGGGAATGGCCCCGCTTCTCCAATGCCTACAGTAGCTTCTAGTCCTGGCGCTGGTCTCTTCAAAAAATTACTGCCAAATAATAGCACAACACCGATTATCACTGCTACAATCACTAGTGTTCTCTTATTGTTTTTTTTAGTCATTTTTTAACCTCCATTGATTATTTAAGATATTCTTATTATATCATAAAGTAAAGCACTACAGACACATATTTGGTTTGGACTACCAAAATTAGGATTATTTATGAAACAATCCCTGTATTTAGTATCTACAGGCGGAAAATCTTTGTCTATGCAATACATGAAAGTACCATATGCTTTACATTCTGATGTAAATGAGCATGAGCGATAAGCACAGTCCGGACACCAAATTTCACTTTCATCACTCCCACATATTTTATCCCCACAATAAAGATTAGTACCAGGAGGGAGAGTACATGCTTGAAGCGTATTTGGTTTAGTTGCGCTTACATTTTCAGGAGGGCAATTATTGGTATCTGTGCATGTTCTGATTTGATAACCCAGACATCTGCTCCATTCACCACATTGCCAAAATGGTGAACAACCCCCTTCTGAAACACCACCGCCACCAGTTGTTTGATTTATATTGACTGTGATATTTTGAGCAGGTATAATAAGGTTTCCACCTCCTAAGCCTAGAGCAGCCAATACAATTGCTGAAATAATTGCTGTTGAAACGCCTCTGCTTACTTTTTGTTGTTCTGCCATAGCCCTTTTTAGAAAAAAGCATTAGCGAAAAAACTAATGCTCATCTCCTCCTCCTTATTGCACTTCTCACATAACTCCCATTTCTCCTTCTGTATGCTTTGACTGGTATTGTTGAATATTCACCAAAAAATTGCCCTTTTTTTCTTATATCTTTCCCATAGCCATGCCTGCCAACAGGATTTAATCTCCTATCATGGATTTCTAACTTGCCACTTCTCGCCGAAGATTTTTTTCTTCTATAATAATCATACCCTGAAACAAACTTTCCTGGTACTGGGCTCATCTTATCCCCCATAAAACGAGTACAGCCTATTGGTATTGTTTGTTGCTCTTGCTGACTGCCTCATATCACTTTCGATTATTCTTTTTGTTTCTGGTATCTTATTTTCTATAATATCTATATGCTTTTTTGAGTTTTCAATTGCATTTTGCAATCCTGTTTTTGCTTGCTCTGGAGCCTTTGCTAAAACCCTTTCCAGTACTACAAGATGCTTAGTAACTTCTTGCTGTATGCCTAATCTTTGTTCATCTGATAATTGTATATTTTCTATCTCACTTAGTTCATTATTATAGTTAGCTAGCACTATAGAATTATCTTTTCCTTGTCCGTTTAATTCAATTGCCTCTGCTAATCTTTCATTTGCTATGTCTAATCTCACAACTGCTTTTTGTACTGGATTCGGAGTTAATGTTACCCTCAAATTGTCAAATAGAACATCTAAGAAGTAAAATGGAGAATCTGATGAGACTCCAGCTTCCTGTTCTAATAATAAATCTTCCTGCGTGTCCTGTGCAAATGCTAGCGATGCAGATATCAATAATAAAAATAATAGTTTCACTTTAAAAATTTCCTCCATATTATTAATGGTATTGCAAATACCAATGAATGTGCTATAAACCATATAGACGCGAATGAAATTAGGTTAGACTGTGTTATAATCATGGTGCCTAATTTTAAACTGGGTGCTACCTGCCCTATTGAAAAACTGCCGATTATTTCATAAAACCTATAATAAAGGCTTAATAATAAAGTGAAATAAACAGAGTTTACCCAAATATCTTTATTTGTAACTGTACCCCTCATTAACCTTGTTATCAGGTATAAGACTATTATTAATTTTGCTAGGTAGTATAAAATATTTGTTTGCCCAGCATAGGTTTCAATAGTAAAGTAAGTATGGAACAAGTAATCTAAACCTAGCGTACCTAAACCTACAATTAAGAACATCTTGATAAAATTAGGATTAAAAAAAAGATTATTTGGCTTTTCTCTTATTGCAGATCCTACAATTAATGCTATTATACCATAAGCTATGTGGGATTCATGAGGTAATCCAAATCCTAAATTAAGACTAGTATGCAAATCATGGGGCATGAAAGTATAAAAGCCGCCAATAATCCAAAGAACCCACGATGCGATATTAAATTTAATTGCCATTTCTACCTCTGATTATTTTTTTCAAATCAAAGAAATGTGCTGCTAATAAGAATAAGATAATACCCAAAACCCATGGTGGTGCAGGGAATGATTTTAAAAATTCTTCCAGTGGTTTGCTCATCAGGTTAGAAACAACTATAGAACCGACTATCAAACCTCCAAGTTTTAATTCTGTTTTTGTTATTGTCATAATTTTTTTTTCAACCTCATCCATGATAAAAAGATTATTATTATGCCAGCAATTATCCCAACTTGTGGCGTGATTATCTTGTATCTATTATAGATTAATTCTTCTGCTGCCCCCTTGAATAATGTACTGCCTATTAACAAGCCTCCAAGAACAAAACCTGAAGCGGAGATTTTCATTTTATTTACCCTTCCTAAAAATCATATAGAAAATAAACAATCCAAATGCTATGATTACCCAAATGTAAGAATTAGAAAAAAATGTTCCTAATTGAGAAAATAACGCCCCTCCGGATAACATAATCCCCCCGAGGATAAATAAAATTGGGCTAAATGCAGCAGCTGGGGAAAATGCTAATGCTATACCTACACCAAGCAATAATATACCAACAGTAATAGTTGCTCCAGAAAATCCAAAAATTGCTTGTGTTATTATGGGTACTTCTGGATTTTTCCCAATATTAACAAATGAATAAACTAATGCTCCTATTGCTAAATAAAGGATCGTTTTTCTATTTTTGTTTACCCATAAATCAAAATTCATTTTCCCAATGTAATAGTTCCTCCAGTTGGTTTTAATCCAGCAAATCTAGAACCGCCTCCCAATATCAATAGAAGGAGTATTGTTCCCATAAATATTAAAATCCACAATACTTTGAATGGGCCTATTTTATTCTCAAAAAAATTCCCCACACTTGCAGTTTGGGTTGTACTTGGCTGTGTAGTTCTTTGAGTTGTTATAATTGAATCGCCTGTAGCTTTTCCAGTTGGCTGCTCATTATCAGGGCAGATATTCCTGGAATATGATTGAAATTCACAATAACATTTATTCCCAGACCCTAAACGACAATTTACTAGTTTTCCCATTAAATTATCACTTTCAAAACATAATGTTTCTTTTTGTTCACATGAAGCAGAAGTTAATCCTGCTGGGTAAGAGACTGTTGAAAATAATTGCATACCTATTAAATTAGGCTTGAATAATAGGATTACCCCAATAACTAATAAAATCTGCAATGTTGTTTTTTTTAGTTTTACCATCTTATCTCTTGGCTAATATACCGACTAATAATAATAAAGTCATAATTCCTCCAAATAGTATAATATATCCGTCAGAGCATTCGTTATCTGTTATATCGAAAAATGCTAATGATTTAATGAAGCTGCCACATTCACTAACTGTCCCTAATGCAACACACGTAGGATGTGGCTCTGCCCCATCTATTTTTGTTTTTAAATCTCCTTTAAGACCAGCATCTGCACATCTGCCATAGTCAGCTAAGAAAAGGTCTAGTGGCGTACCAGTTGTAACATAGTCCCTCGTATCTGCACACCATCCAGACTTGCACTTATCACTCTGTTGTGAATCATCTGTCCCACCCCTTAAATTTTTTAATCTGCATTCTGCTCCATTCGGTTGGTTACATAAATCGAGTGTTGCATTTGGCGATAAATCACCAGTACATTCATCTATACCAGCTCCATCCACTAAAACACATGAATTGCCTATTAGCTCTCTGTGGGATAGTGTAGGCGCAGTCTGTATAGTTAACTCTTCAAACATAAATGCCTTATTTACACCAATCGCTCCTGTAGATGTTCTATAGCCTGCACCACATTCCTGGTATAAGCCAATTATTGCATATCCCTTACCAAGACCAAAAACATCAACACCTGTCTTAGTTTTTTGTCCTTGCGTTGGTGCAAGTGCAGCCATAACAAATGTTTTTTCTTCTCCCTTATTTAATGGTCCTATTTTCGCTGCTTGAATAAATGAACCTTCATTTTTGCATGATTGTATCTCACTTATTCCTTCTCTGCCGTATAATGATAATAAGTCTGGTGCAACTCCTATTAAACCAACGAAAGCAGATTCATGTATAATAGTGAGCTCAACATTTGACGTTCCAATTCCAGTGCCAAAATTCTTTACTTTAAAAACAACCGATACTTCTGTTCCGGGATTTACTATATTCCTCGGTAAGTCGATATATGTTAATTGAATATCTGATATGTTACTTAAAGGTTGGCTACATGTGTTTGTCCCAGTATCGCATCCGTTATCACAATTTATTTTTATTTCTTCTGTTTTTCCGCATGAATCAACCCAATAGATATTTCCGTCTTGGCAGCGAGCGGTATCATGAGAGGTACAACCGCCGCCACCAGTAGTACCACCAGTAGTCACACATATTGCTCTATCAACACATGTATAACTTATTCCATTCGGACCCTCAAGCCAATCGTCCGCATAGGGTGGAGTGCATGTCCTTCCTCTTCCCATTTGTTGAGACGGACATTGGAGATATCCACAACCAGCATCATACTCGGCACCGCACAGGAAAGAAGTTTGAGAACAGAGGTACGCTTCATATGTCCTATCTGCTGCTATTTGATATCCTTGACCAGCATTTATGTGTATTTGGGAAACATAACTCAAGTAATTTCCTTTCCAAAGGTCTATGCTGCATCCTTTATTATTATTCGACGTTGGACAATAATAAAAAAATCCACCAGACGTGTAATCTGACAATGAAGGATACGTGTCGCACGTTGCGCCATTCACTATGGTATATAATTGTTGATGATAAATACTATAGGTCCCATCTTTTGGTTTATCACTGCCCTCTCTAGGATAAAATGCCTTCTGACCTTTCTGTATTTCTGCTACTACAAACAAACTAGTGAGAGTAAATAGAATAACAATTAATAAAAGTAACTTTTTCATATTAAATCCCCTTTAGCCATTTCACGACAAAATAAGTTATCCCAATCCCTACTGATACTGAAACAACTAGGGATATAGGAGTTACTGTGCTTAGCCCCATAATTTTTGCAACTCCGCCTATTGACCAGTGTTCGTATAAATGAGGCATTGAAGCATCTATTTGTACTCCCTGTAAAATATTTTTGAAGATGTAAAATGATAAATCCTGCAGACCAAACTTTAGGAGGATGAGGAACGTTATGAATATTGCTATTGCTTCTGATTTGTCTTTTGCCAGTATATAGTAAACTATTGATATAGCTATCGCTATTGAATACGCAAAAGTCCAAAATATTTTTCCATATAAATTTACTGATTCTGTGTTCCATATTGGAATTCCTATAATATCCACTATTCCTAGGAATAGTATAGATATAATAGTCACTGTTAATACTCTTTGGAAACTTGTTTTTAGGTAACTCATTCATTAGGTCTCCTAAATATAAAAAAATCCCCCTTTGGGTTAAGGAGGACTAATTCATCTTTTTAACAATCAACTCGCCTATAAATACTCCAGCTGCTGCAGTTAATGCTCCGCCAACACTGAAGAATCCGCCTACAGAAAACCCTGTTATACTTGGCATGAGACCGTTGATTATGTTGCCTAATAATGCCTGTGTTGCTACTACTACTGCACCTATTATCAAAGTTTTTAGGTAAATATTAGCCATTTTCTTTTCCTCCTATATTTCTTTATCTATTAAAATCTTCTAAAGCGTGGAAAATAGAAAGTTTATTGTATCACGTGTTTTCTCAACCAAAAATAAGATATCCACAATAACGCAACAAATATATAGCCAACTTTTATGCTACCGAATAATAGTTTTTCTGGCCTTATTAAGTCTATATTATTATTGCCTGTCAATATTAAACTTATAGCTATAAAAGTAAGCAAAGCTATCCATCTCCTAGTATTTGAATTTGCAAAGTCAAATAATCCCATGTTTATCCTACTCTCTTAGTCTTCTTCCTTAATATCAGATATGCTGCTACAGCTATT
>Ga0213870_1000352_pt1 | contig 22893 bp, 20 predicted proteins | sample WICALVC2017_Meta_FD_160119 | JGI IMG/M metagenome (GOLD analysis project Ga0213870, IMG submission 160119) | Freshwater microbial communities from subterranean cave lake in Wind Cave National Park, South Dakota, United States - WICALVC2017 | ecosystem: Environmental > Aquatic > Deep subsurface >... | reverse complement strand
CTGCTGGAGCCGGAGTTCATGTGGCTGTTGTGAGCACCCCACAGGCCGGTAATTATACAATTGACGTGATCGCACCAGATAGCGAGCTTTACAGCTTTGCTGTATATGGATCTGATAGAGACGCTAGTTTGGCATTCAACCTTTTTGAAGCACAGCCTGCTCCAGGTGCTCAACCGCGCTATAACTTTACATATAGTCCAATCCCAGGAGCTAAAACTCTTGTACTGCAGGTGCCCATTGATATCAAGCCAGACGAGACTCCCAATCCTATCAACCCAAAGAGCAAAGGTGTCATTCCAGTCGCTATACTTTCAACGGACACCTTCGACGCCACAACGGTTGATTCACTCTCGGTGCGGTTCGGGCCTGGACGCGCTGGCGAGGCTCATCACAAGGGTCATATTGAAGATGTCAATGGCGACGGGAAACCTGATTTGATGCTGCATTTTCGGACGCAGGAGACTGGCATTGCTGCTGGAGACACTAAAGTGTGTCTCACTGGGAAGAGTGGGTTGGATATTGTGGGTTGCGACTCTATACAAACTGTTCCGTGATGTCCTTAGAGCGTCGTAGTCGTCCAGCTTGCCGTTTTTCTCTGTCTAGTACCTATCAATTATACTCCACAAGTGCCTGGTATTCGCCTTCTGATACGCCCCTTCTACGAAAACCAAACGAAAAATAATGTCCATTCTTCTCGTATCCGTGCCATTCTCCGCTTGTTCCACCCCCAGCAAAATCAATTTCATCCCAACCCATCTTAGGAAGTTCTCGTTCATAGTAAGCAAGAAAGTCTTTTGGGACAGTCATAACTCTTACTGATTCATTATAGTAGCCCTCTAGTTTTACCGACCCACTGTTGCGAGTAGGAAATACAAGCTCCCCGCTTTTTGTCGCTTCCCACTGCATACCTGGGTAAAGTGGAGGGAGTTCTACAACTAGGGTACGAGTGACCTGTCCAGAGCCGACAGGTGAAGGAGAAAGAACTTGAATCGTAGCCGTTTGAGGCGTAGGTTGGCGATGGCCTACGCCAAGATACATGCCGGCGACCAGCAAGATGACAACGAGTCCTACAATCGCAAGAACTACCGGAGGACTCCAATTCCATGATCTTCTCTCTTTGTCGTCCTGGTTTTCTGATAGATTAACCTGGTCGGCGCTCGGTTGACTTAAATTATTGCTTGACATCTCATCTTTGTAATCCATAGAGTGTCTTAAAGTATAGCAGCAGAAGACATGAGATCCATCGTTTAGACCGTCAGGTTAAATCATTGTGGGGATTGACAGGGTTAGGCAAAGTGTGGTTGGGAGCAAGAAAAGACAGCTTACAATATGAAAATAAAAATAATTCCTCTCTGGAGAATTCTTATGCAAAATTCATAATGATGTTCGGGCATTATTTTGCAGTTGATCCGAGGTTTGAACTTATACTCTACCCCAGCGGACAGGAATACAGATGAATAATGTCTAAAGCTATAGACAAAGATTAAATTGGATCGTAAATAATCCCTGTTTGCATAAACAAATAGCATTTAACTATTACACACGGCCGTTGTCGAAAGTTAAATGGCTAAAATAGCTGAAATTGATAATTAAGATGTCAATTTTGCTGACAAGATTGTCATTGATATATTGTTGCAAATTTGTTAATATCAAAATGTTTAATTGCGCATGAGAAAAAAAGTTTTACTGTTATTTATTCCCCTTTTCATTATTGCTGCGTTTCTCTTTTCTTTAGCGCCTACTAATGCATCTATTTTTGATAATTTAGCTGATGGATTTAAAAACCTTTTTAATAAAGAAGAAGAATTCACGATACAGTCGAATATAACCCTTGTTCCTGATGGAGATATAGATAAAAATGGCGAGATTGACGCAGGAGATATCGTCCGCTTTACCTATACTATTACCAATACAACAGATCAAGAATACTCCTTTGCAACTATCAAAACAAATATTAATCGCAAACAACTAAACTTTATTCATAACGTTGTTGGTACAGCAAGCCTTGATGATGACGGAAAAACCATTGAGATTCCAAATTTTAGAATTGCTTCCAATCAAACAGCGACAATTACCTTTGATGCAAGAGTAAACTATTACACCAATGAAGATCCGACAGTCATCACAGAAGCAGAATTTGTAGATGATAATAAGAATTCAATTGCCAAATCAGTCAAGAAAAAAATCCAAGCGAGGAGAATTAATTCAGAAAGGATACAGGGGTTTATAAAGCAACAAATTAAGAAGGAGGGCAGCCAATAATGAAACCAGTGAATTTTTTGAAAATCCTAATGAAGAAGAGTATTGCTGTCTTTCTGGCATTTGTCTTGCTCTTTACATCGTTTATTCCAGCGTTCCAAACTCCTTTTAGTCCGCAAACAGTAGAAGCAGCAGAGAATAGCTGCGGTGTTGATTCAGGAACTCCAACAGGCGCAAACTTGCAAGCAAAAGTAGGAGGTGTTGCGCTCGATCAGGCGGCTACATTCCTATCGAATATGACTGAATACACGGGCGCATATTATGATGCGTCGCTTGACAGAATAGTATTCATGGGGAAAACGGATACTACGGCTCCTAAGTTCGATAAGGACGATCTAGCAATATCTATAAGAGCGATATTTTTTAACAATACGATTCCAGCGGTAAGCCTAGAGAGTAAGCCAACGGATACAAACAGAACTCAACCTGTTGATGTGAAGATGTATGGTGGAATCGAAGACACAAAATTCGGACAAGTGCTTCTTGATGCAGATTACAAACTAAAACAATACGGTCATGGTTATGATATCAATAATAATATAATCACTTCCTCTGTTCCTACCTATAAATCAGTGCTTAAGAGATACATAGAGTTAGGGCCTGATCCTACAAAGTTTAACTCATCAAGATGGTGGATAGTTCCTGACCTTATAACCGTGAAAAAGGATGATCCAACAAGTTCCTTTGTTTTCGATACTGTAAAAATGAAAGTAAGGACAGAACCGATAAGCATGGATAATGCTGTAACATGGAACCAAGCGGCTTTGGATTTTGCCAATGATCAGACGACGAATTATGATGCGTATGCTCAAGAAACACCTGAGTATTTTAAAGTAAAGCAGTTAGCAAAAATTGTTGGTGTTGTTAAGTGGATTCATGATAGAGGAATATCAACCGATATGAATTGGGCAAAAGATTATACGCCCAAGTATCAAGCAACACCTCGGGAAATGCCTCGTTTAACTACGCCCTGGGTAGATGGAGGCGCGTATGAGTACAATATGTCCGGAGGTGTTCAGTATGATACTGGTAATTCATACGTTCAAGATAACGGTATTGCAACAAGTTTAAAAACTTCTTCCCAAGCAGTTCCAACAACAAAAGAGGATATTCATTGGGTATTCACAAATAATAGTCAGCAATACGAAGCAGTGGCAGTTGCTGCTGATGCTTTTCGAAGTCTTGGTGCGTATAGCAGCGCTGAAACAGATATGTCTTTTCCTGTTGCGGGTGACCTAAGTCTTGCATTTATCAGAGCTTACTCATCATATTCAGGAGGACAAAATGGTATAGGAAGAGGATGGAATATGTTCCCTGCTCAGCTTTCTGATAATAAACCGGATAACCCTAATTGGAGAGCTTACTGTGCTGGTGAAACACTAAGTCATCGGTATAAACTTGCTTTTCAAGGGCAAGGTGGCTTATATGAAACATATACGTGGATGTGTCCAAATGGTTTTGTTCCAGACGATAGCGCTTATCATTCAAAGGTCTTTGACAATGCTGATAGAACAAGGATAACGGTACGATTAAAAAATCAAACAGAATATACATTTAAGGACGAACTTTCTGGATTCAGATTTCAGCTTCTTCAAATAAAAGACAAAAATGGGAACACGATTAATTACAACTACGATGGGACTGGAAAACTAATAAGCATTGCGGATAGCAAAAATCATACAATAACAGTAAATTATAATAGTCAAAATCTTACTTCCTCTATTGTTGATTGGTCAGGAAGGACAGTAAGTTATACATATGACGGTCAAGGAAATCTCTTAACTGTTACAGATCCAAAACTAGGTGTAACCACCTATACGTATGACACGAATTTTAAACTTACATCCATTACGGATCGTGAAGGGAAAACGGTTTTAACCAATACATATACAGAAGAGGCAAAACTGGCAACACAAAAAGACGCAGCAAATATTATCAATACGTATTCACACGACGATGTCAATAGAGCCGTAACTGTAGCTGATAATCAAGTTCCCAGCAGAACATTAAAAACCGTGTATGATGCTAAAGCTCGGATACTTGAGCAGATAGATCCATTGTTGAAGAGCGTAAAGTATACGTATGGAACAGAATTTTCCCCTCTGACTATTACAGACAAAAACAATAATAAAATAACTAATACGTATGATGTTAGTGGAAATTTAACCTCAGTTACTTATCCAGATTTGAAGAAAGTAACGTTTGAATACGATAGTAAAAATAGAGTAACCAAAATTACCGATGAAAGATATGGTGCATCAGCGAAGGTAACAACATTTACTTATGATGCGTCGGGGAATTTAATCCAGTCTAGCGAAGCTGGATTGGCAACAAACTTCACATACGATACATCAGGAGAGGTGCTCACGTTCATAGATCCGCTTGTCCACAAAACAACATGGACACGTGATAGCTTTGGAAACAAACTTACAGAAATGGATGCGTCTAATAAAACTACTGCGTTTGAGTATGATGCAATCGCGCGCCTCAAGAAAATTACAGACGCAGATACAAAAACAACGTCATATACATATGATAGTAATGGCAATCTATTAACGCAAACAAATGGTGCAGGTACACTTACGAATATTTACGATAAAGAAAACCGCTTAGTTAAAACTACACTGCCAAATAATAGCGTTACCGAATTAACATATAATACCTCCGGTTCTTTAAATAGCGTTAAAGACGCGTTGACCAGTCTAACATCATATGGTTATGATGCATATCAAAATCTTACTTCCCAGCAAGATGCACTGAATCGTACTACAACATATGCCTATGATCAGATGAATAGACAAACACAATCAACTACCCCGCTTGGAAAACTATCCAAATGGGAGTATGACCCAAATGGCAATATCACGAAAAGAATTGATGCGAACAATAAAACAACATCGTATACATATGATATTTTTAATCGTTTAACCAAAATTACCTATCCTGATGCAAAGACTGTTACCTATACCTATGATAATAGAGGAAATATGCTTTCAATGGTTGACGCAATAGGAACAACGACTTATACATATGATAATTTTGACCGTCTGCTTACAGCGAAGAATCCATACGGTCGGCAGATTTCATATGCTTATGACGCTTCTGATAATTTAACAAAAATAACCCATCCGGACACTCTGGCAGTTAACTATACATACGATGTCAATAATCGTTTGGTATCAGTTAGAGACTGGAATAATAGTACGGTTTCTTATGGCTACTACAATAATGGCTTACTGTCAAATCGAACCATGCCAAATGGGGTTACGTCAACTTATAGCTATGACAGCGCGAACAGGCTTTCCAGTCTGGAACATGCGAAATCAGGATCAACACTGGCAAAATTCGCTTACGAGCGGGACAGTCTTGGAAATATCACAAAAGCGACAGAAGAAGGAAGCTTCTTCAGTACAGGGGCTCCAACCCCCACCCCCACTGTTACCCCCACTCCAACGCCGACAACGAGCGGACAAGACTTGGTTATCACCAGTATGTCTGTTACGCCTGCGACTCCCGCAGCAGGGAGTAATTTTACGATTTCGCTAAAAGTCAAAAATCAAGGAACTGCTCCAACAGGCAATGTTTTTGTGAGATTTCCTTACTATTATGATCTTGCTTCTGCCCCGACGTATACAACAACAGTGAATCATGCGTATTCTACAAATATTGATTTAGCTGCCGGTCAAGAGACAACAATCAATATTGCCTCTGCAAATATCTCGACCTCTGGATCTCACACGATTTGGGCATTGGCAGATAAAGAGAATGCAGTCCCCGAGACAAATGAAAACAACAATGCCTTTGGTCCGCATAATATCACTGTTGGTCCAGCAGCGACCCCAACACCAACGCCGACAAATACACCCACTCCTACACCTACATCTGGACCAACTGCGACTCCAACACCAACCCCAAGCCAAAGCGGGCCAGATTTAGTGATTACTAATATTATAACGAGTCCTGCCAACCCGGCAAAATACCAAACGTTTACTATTTCAACAACTGTTAAAAATCAGGGAACAACAGGAATCTCAAACAAACTTCTCAAAGTTGCCTTTTATTATGATTTGAGTCAGCCTCCGACCTACACAACTACACCCAGCAAATCCTTCTCGCCGGCATTTACCCTTGCCCCTGGAGCATCGCAGACCGTTGATTATTCGGGCAGCTACTTTACAACTTCAGGTGCGCACAATATCCGCGCCCTCGTTGATCAAGGACAAGTGCTTGCAGAAACTAATGAGAATAACAATGCAGCAGGGCCGTTATCGGTAACGATTGCGCATACAGGTTTTTTTGATAAAGTTCTTGCGACTTTGGGATTGAGGAATATTGCTAGATTCTTTACTGTGCCAGCAAGTTATGCGCAGGTGATGCCAGCGCAATTTATAACAACATTCTCGTATGATTTGCTGTCGAGACTGACAACAGCAAATTACCCGGACGCTATTAATTACACCTTTACTTATGACAAGGTTGACAATCGTTCTTCTATGCTTGTTGCTACCGCGACGCAAAGCGGTACTACAAATTATGTCTACAATAACGACAATCAACTTACAGGCGCAGGTACTACATCCTTTACGTATGACAGCAATGGTAATCAGCTGCAAAAAGTTGGTTCAGGGAGTACCACAGGTTTTACTTACAATTTTGAAGATCGCCTTACCAAATACACGCCGCCGACCGGGTCTGCGACAACCTATGTATATGATGGGAATAACAATAGACTGGCAAAAGTTGTTGGAAGTACAACAACACGCTTTGTTACAGACATTTTAGGAGATTTGTCCCGGACACTTGCGGAAACAAATAGTTTTAATTCCATTACAAAATCCTATGTTTATGGTCTGGGACTTATTAGCCAGGGACAGATTTCCGCAACATCACGGGACTACTATCTTGAGGATGGTCAAGGGAACCTTCGTTTTGTTACAGATGAAGTGGGCAATAAAGTCCGCTCTACCGAATACGACCCATTCGGTAACTGGAGGGCTGCCAATGGACAATCAAATATCCACATGCTCTATCAGGGCCAGCAGTTGGACAATGAAAGCTCTCTTTATTATCTAAGAGCAAGATATTACGATCCAACAATAGGTAGATTTATTTCCAAAGATCCAGTAAAAGGCACACTCACTCTCCCCCAATCCCAAAATCCATACGCTTATGCATTAAATAATCCTATCAACCTTTCTGATCCATCTGGTGAGCAAGTTGCACAATTTATTCAAATGTGTCTGAGAGCAGCTAGTGCGGTTGCAAGTAGAGTTGGGTCAGCGATCTCCAGTATAGCGAGCAAAAATCCAGCAATTAATGTAGGTCCAAAACTACAGCATGTGATAGATAATCATACGGTAGGGGGTTCGAACACAGTAGGGAAAAGTGTATTCTCAAAAGGTGAAGATGTAGTAAAATTAATTCAGCAAACTGAAGGCGTATCACCAGTTAAGCAGGCGGGGGGCAATTTTGAAAGAGTAATTGATGCAGGTAGGATTGTTGGTATAGATAGAAATACTCAACAGCCTACCTCTGTTTATACTGTAATTACAGATTCTTTGGGGAATCTTATAACAGCTTTTCCTGGTATACCGTAATATCATGGCACAACACGTAGCTATTAAAAAAATAGATGAACGAGGTAATCTCATGGAAGACTGCAACATAAACTTTGCAGAAGTTATAAATGTTTTGTATAAACAGCAACATTTTCAAGAAGAATATCCCTGGCTTTCAACAATAGATCCTTATGGAAATACTATTATAAATAGGATCCAAGTTCCTTTTGTGGTTAAGGAATTAAGAAAATTACAAGAAAAAATTCAAAACAGCGAATTTAGCAGTAAAATAAAAAATTTAACTAATTTTTTAAATACAGTTGGGATACATGAATATGCAAAATTCATTGGAGATTAATGTTTACCTTACATTGATTCTTTGACCTTTTATTTTCTCTTGATATCTGATATAGTCGGTCAGTAGCACTTTTATAATTTGAAGATGGGCTTGGAATATGCGGTTTGTGACAGACGAGGTGGGAGATAAAGTCCGCTCTACCGAATACGATCCATTCGGCAACTGGCGCGCTGCAGTTGGACAATCCAATATCCACATGCTCTATCAGGGTCAACAGTTGGACAATGAAAGCTCTCTTTATTATCTAAGAGCAAGATATTACGATCCACTGATTGGGAGATTTATCAGTAAAGATCCAGTTAAAGGATCGCTGACGAATCCCCAAACCCAAAATCCCTACGCGTATTCATTAAATAATCCAATTAACCTTTCTGATCCGTCGGGAGAATTTTTTGAGACTGCATGGGATATTGCAAATATTGCTTATGACATTTGCACAGGTGATTGGGGTGCGCTTGCTGTGGATACTGCGTCTGCATTTATTCCTTTTGTCCCTGCGGGGATAACGAAAGTTGGTAAGGTTGCGAAAGGTTTAGGTAATATTAGCGGTGGAAGTACTACGGCTAACCAGGCATTAAAGGCAGCAGAAGGTTGGTTAGGAGGAGGTTATAAAGAAATAGCACCTGGTGTATATAGATCTGCAGATAATACTCGACAATTCCGTATGACCGATAAGGACATTGTTCAGCAAGAAGTTCATTTTGAGGCTATTGGCCCTGATGGGCGTGAGATTATTGAAAATGCGCATATTAAAATTCTTAATCCATAAGCATAAATGTATAAACGTTTGTATACCATTATAAAAGAGACAAAACATCATCCAAAAACTAGACAATTCCTCGGGTTTCCTCCAGAACTTACTGAAGGCAAAGATTATCGTATTCCACTTCCTTGGCCAAAAATACTTATTATTGAAGAAACCCATGAAGGATTTTTTTTATACAGATACGATGTAAATAAAAATTTCGCGGGTGATACATGGCATATGACACTAGAAGATGCTAAATATCAAGCAAATTCTGAATATAAAAATTTATTAGGTGAATGGAAGGAAATCCCAAAAGATGTAAAAGATGCCATAGATTTTGCTATTAAACAAGTTTCACGATAAGCTTATGTCTAGCCAATAAGTCATCTTTGCCTAATTGACTCGCCATAATATAAGTATGAAGATTAATTCCTCAGTAATAGCTTTTCTGCTTTTAATAATTGGCTTTATATTAATAATCTGGCTAGTAATTTGGTATGGTATCTATTTTTGGAGCGCTGATGGGTTTGAAAAATCTATTAATATCATTTTATCTACCATACAAGCAATTGCAATTATTTTTGGGGGATGGTTAGCATACAAAAAATTAGTAGTCGAAAAAAAAATTGATGGAGCAATTAAGATAAAAGGAGAATTAATGAGGTATGTTGAAAAACACAATTTTGAGATCGAAAATTATAGAAGACATAGTGACATTGTTGAGTACAAAGTGGCAATGATAGGTGACTACAATGATTTGATTAAAAATCTACATCTTTCAGTACTGCCTAAAGAATTAAGAGAAGATATTTTTGAAGCACTATTCCTCGATATTGCAATAAGCAAGGAAAAGGTTGATGAGGAATTGAGACAATTTGGTAACAGGATTAAAAAGATTTATAAAAAGCTTGATGAAATAATTCTTTATTAGTTAACTGTATAGTAGTTTCTACATTAATGAATAAAAACATATGAAGAAATTTACGTCTTTTCTTTTGACACTACTTTTATTTTTTACTTCATTTCTCCCATTCTTCCAAACTCCCCTCACCCCGCAAAAAGCATATGCTGAGGAAAATTGTATTTATTATGTTTATGATGGCCAAGCAAACATTCACATGCTCTACCAATCCCAGCAACTTGATCCAGAAAGTTCACTCTATTATTTAAGAGCTAGATATTATGATCCATTGATAGGTCGCTTTATTTCCAAAGACCCAGTAAAAGGATCGCTCACTCTCCCCCAATCCCAAAACCCGTACGCATATGCCCTGAATAATCCAGTTAATTTGTCGGATCCATCTGGGGAATACGCTCAAATACTCAGTAGTTTAGCTAACGTTGGTTCGACTGTTGTTCGTGCTTGTGCAGGGTTTATAAGCAAAGTAGGGTCAAAGGTTTCTAATTTTGTTAATAAAACTCCAGCTGGATCACAATTGATATCAAATGTTGAACCGAATAGAATGAATCATATATTGCAAGAGGAACATGCATGGGGTAAAGTTGTATCAAACCCAAACGATTGGAATCAAGTATCTCAGGTTATTAATAAAGTACTAAGTTCTGGCGATTCGAATCCGGGTAAAGCGCAGGATACTATTATTAAAACACTTCAAATAGGAAAAGAATGGGTGGAGGTTCAGTTGTTTACCGACCCAAATACAGGTGTTACGTCCATTGTAAATGCGTTTGTTCAGAAATAGCTTATGAAAAAAGATAAGAATCTTATAAAACTAATTCGTTCTTTAGAAGTTCTGATATTAGAATACAAATTTGATGAAGCATCTCAATTATTGGTCAATGTTGATCAATTAACAATTGCTTCTGCTATACACACTTTGGGACATGAAAAACCGGGTGTCTTAGCCTATGTTTTTGTGAGCTATTTAATTAAGAATGAAGAAAAAGCGATTTATCACTATGCAGCGTCACTTTTAATGAGTTATGCTTTTAATTATTTACCGGGAGCATATTGGGCGGCTTATTATCACTCCAAACGGGCATTAGAACTAGATTCATCCAATATCCAATTTAAAACTTCTCTTCTATATCTCAGAGATATTCCGGAGAAAATATTGGGCAAAGAAGAAGCAATTCAAATAGCTAAGGAGATATTAAATGAAAAACCTGATTCAGAATCTGCATTAAGAATTCTAATATGGGAGACTACTGACTCAAAAGCCTACATTGAAAAAGCCCTAAGCTACAATCCCGACAATGTTACTGTCAAAGAGATGATACTTTTGTACTATTCCAAGCTTAGAGATATTGTACCCAAAGAACAGGCCTTGCAATTGGCTGCAGATGTGCTAAAACATTATCCGAAATCCGATGCTGCCCAAAGAGTTATAAAAGAATTAACTTAGCGTCAATAGAACTAGATCCATCGAATATAGACTTTAAAGAAACTATTCTATATCTCAGAGTTATTCCAGAGCAAATATTGGGTAAAGAAGAAGCCATCCAAATAGCTAAGGAGGTAATAAAAGCCAAGCCTGACAGTCACAACGCTAAAGTAATTTTGGGATTAAATTAAATCTCTTTTAGGGTCCTATTCCCCACAGCTTGCTGCGGACGGTTATTTGATATTAAAAATATATGAAGAAATGTACGTCTGTTCTTTTGACACTGCTTTTATTTTTCACTTCATTTCTTCCATTCCTCCAAACTCCCCTCACTCCCCAGAAAGCGTATGCTGAGGAAAATTGTATTTATTATGTTTATGAAGTGGGAAATAAAGTCCGCTCTACCGAATACGATCCATTCGGCAACTGGAGGGCTGCCAATGGCCAGGCAAATATCCATATGCTGTATCAAAGCCAACAACAAGATCCAGAAAGTTCACTCTATTATTTAAGAGCTAGATATTACGACCCATTGATAGGTCGCTTCATTTCCAAAGACCCAGTAAAAGGATCGCTCACTCTCCCCCAATCCCAAAACCCCTATGCGTATGCTGGAAATAATCCTGTAAATAGATCAGATCCTTCTGGAAAATTTTGGGATTACGCTCTTGATGCAGTATTTATTGGAATGGATATAGCAAATTGCGATTGGGGCGCTGCCGTAGTTGATACGGCTTTAGGAGTTCTTCCAGGGGTGCCTGCTGTTTTTGGAGTAACAAAAAGAGCAGGACAAGCAGTGAACGCAATAGATAACGCAGTAGATGCGTCAAGACAGTTTACAAAACTTAGTGATTACGAAGTAAAACAGGTAGAAAAGGTATTGGGACAAGACGTTCACCAAATTAAAGGAAAGGGTGGAGGAGAACTGGATTTATTTAAGGATTCAAACGGAGATGTTCGTATCATGCCAAAAGACGGTAGTGGTCAGGCGATCCAATAGGAGTTAACTTACGTGGAAAATAAACAAAAAAAAACAGAGATCCGAGTATATTTCAGTATATACCCTGAAGATATGGATCCGGAAAAGCTTACTGAGCTAATTGGTCTAAAACCTTCAAGTATTCATCTTAAGGGCGATTCTTTGGTTAAGGATGATCCTAAATCTTACAGGCATAAGGAGAATCTTTGGGAAATAAAATCACATCTTGATCAATATAGTAACTTACAGGATCACGTAATTAATGCTTTGGAACAACTAAGACCATTCAAAAGAAAAATAATTGAAGCTACGAGGGGGATGCATAAAGAGTTGGCTGTTACAATATTTTTTTCAGAAGATCGGCCTCCGCTGCATTTAGATAAAAATATTATTAAAGAGTTAGCTGAATATGGGGCAGAGGTAGATTTTGACGTCTATTTTAGAGAGTAAGAGAATAATTTCTGAAATCCGTTGAAGACTAATAACTTCTGGTTATTTTTTGTTGTCTTTGCAATTATAATTAGGACTTACAATAGTTTATTTTCAATCTTATACAAGATAACTGCGAATGGCTCTTTAAGGAAATAGAAAGAAAAATATTTCCAGGGTAACCAGCAGGGACTCGTTGAAGTTGGTGAGACGGTAAACTTAAGACCTAACCTCTTAGCAACAAGTGTGGTTCTGGCAGCATGGAAGGGTTCCGTAACGATTACGACTGAATTCAGATGAGCTGATTTTACTATTTTTTGAGAAAATAAAAGGTTTTCATATGTAGAAGTGGATGAAGCTTCAAGAAGGATGTCCTTGGATGGCACTCCAAGATTTACCGCAATTTTTTTCATCGTTTCCGCTTCATTTGCCTTATCTTCCTTATCAAATCCTCCAGAAACAAGTATTTTTGGTGCATACTTTGCTTTATACAAATTCGCTGCATGCGTCATACGAGAAATAAGGCATGGGTTATATGTATCACCGCGATAGGCTTTTACCCCAAGCACGAGAATGACATCTGATCTGGTCTTTGTGTCACGATTAGCAGCCTTTCCTATATAGAATGCGAGAGATAAATATAGACTCCCAAGTACAATAAAAAGCATAAGGCTACCAATGAGGATATATTTTCTGATTGTTTTCATTTAACAGGGCAATAATCTTAATTTAGGAGCAAGGAGTAATTCTCCAAACATCAAGAGCTAAAATATCAGTGCATTTCCAATGTATTTTATTTTCTACAATTGTCCATCCAGGTGTACTCTTTTCAGCAATAATAAAATATTCAACTACACCTATTGAGTCGTCACCTGTAGAATCATTGAGCACGGCAATTTCCACTTTATCTGGATTCAAATATTTGAGTTTAATATAGCCATTGAAATATTCCTCGCTGGCTATGAGGGATTGAACAAGTTTTTTAGGACTTTCTACATACAAAGGCTTATTCGTTGTTGTATCGCGAGAGAAATTAGGAGGAAGTACGTCTTTATAACTAAAGGAAGATTGATACGCATAAATATTGTAAACTATAATTGGCAGGATTATTATTATACAAATAACGATAAAAATAATTTTAAAAATTCGCTTCATAATAAAAAGTTTCCTTATAATGGTAATGTATATGTTGTCACCGGAAAACCTGCCGCTTGTTTCGCTGTAAAAGACGTTCCCGAGCCAAAACTGATTATTAATTATTGTCAATTTCAGTATACCTTTCTTTCTCTAGTTTGCAATAGCGCGATTTTTTTGTTTGGTTATACTATGGTTACATGGCGAAAAAATTTAAGTTTTCTCTTGGCAATTCTTAGTCGCTATCTCTGGATTTTTCTTTAAATTGTCCTAACATTTTTCTTGCTTTTTTTGAGATCGAGCATACTTTATACTGTTTTTCCTACGTCATCTTTTCTGACAAGATTGTCATTGTATTCTTCTGTTTTTATTAGTACATTGTGCATATCATTTGCATGAATAAAACAAGACTTGTATTATTTAAACAGGGTTTATTGCTTTTACAATGAGTAGGTTTACTAGAGGATTATTGACAATGTAAAATAATGAGCTATACTAATTTTATATTGTGAACATAAAAACTCTTTACACCACATCTTTCTTAGTTTTTACTCTCTTAGTGATTCCTACTCTAGCGTTTCCTTTTGTTATGCGTGCTCAATCAAAAACTGTATCAAATTCAGAAGCACAATCAGAAGCAGACAGTGCTAGTATTCCGCTACCCACTCATCCTGCTGATTTGGCTAATGCCAGTAAAGCGCGTATCATTTTCAAATTACCTCTTTCTGTTTCTGAGGTGGCTAAACTCGCTGCATCGAAAGGGTTATACGTCGAGATGTTGGAAGGCGAATTCACAGTTGGCAGCGTGCCGCTTTATGACTTCTATCCCGTACAACAACAGGTGAATCCAGAGACTCTTGAGGCAGATTACGCGCGAAGTCGACTAGCTTATTTTGCTGACTCGCTTCAAGAGGAAGCCTATTTGACCGAAGAGCAACGCAAAAGCCTTGGTCCTCAATTGCAAGCGATGAAAATGGCGATTCAACGCCAGGACGCAGGCCCAATTCGTATCCAGAAGGCGACATTCTCGGGCAACGCGTCTACCATCCAAGCTCTTTCTAAGAATGACGTAGTAGATCAAGTAAACGTTATTAATAATGAGCAGCAATCTAAAACGACTTCACCAACCTCCAATCCCCAGTCCTCTAATAACAAAATTGAACGGACACCCAAGAAAACATCTCAAACGGAGAGCACTGTTAGCGTAAACGCTGCTATTACACAGGCATTACCGTCAGTGCCTCGGTACGGCACCTCATATACCTACCCCTCTTCTGTTAGTGGACAGCGATATACACGACAGTATATGAAGTGGGAATGGATTTCATTTGCTTCGAATCAGACGTACGAACATGCGCTTCGTTTCGACAACTTTGATGGGAAAACGTATTTAAACAATGGCACAACAGCATATCCTGGTTGTTTTCCAGTAATTACGTATGCAGCTACTAGCTGGCCTTCCTCTACTCGAGCATACGTAGATACCCGTGCTAGCGGAAAAGGGGTATATTGTGATACAGGTGAATTAGAGTTTACGATTGGTGCGTTTCAGGCAAATGTGCTTCAAGCCAACACGTGGTATGATAACTACATCAGAACAACAAATGGCAATACCAGTAATGACAGATTCTATTTAACAGAAGAAATTGGACATCAAGATCCATCTGCTTGTCCTTCGGGTCAAGAAGTGTGGTGTAGTAGTTATCCGGATAAAATAGTTGATAATTTGCAAGCTTGGAATACTGAAGTTCCAGGTACAAAACAATGGCAGTTAGGCGTGCGCTTTTGTGAAAACAATAGAGAAGGTGGGTATGGACGGTGTCTTGATTTGAGACCTGGTACCCATGATCTGACAGAATACAACTTTAATGATGTTCTGACAACAATCAGAATAGGACAAGGCATACAGTGGCGGGTAACTGTATATGAACATGTTAACCCCAGCACAAATTATTGTTACGGTTCGGGTTGGATATTTACCTCCGGAGGAGGTCGATGGGAGATAAACCTTTACGAGAACAATTTAAACTTCAATGATAAAGCCAGCTGCGCTATTGTTGAGTTTAAGTGAAAATCATAAATAATCACAATATCATTTTCCTAGCGCTTAGTTTGTTTCTTGTCTTTGCTTCTTTATATCTCCCAAAGACGTTTAATGATTATAATGAGTTAAATAATGTTACGTGTGGGTTCCCCTTTCCCTTTACAACATTCATCAGTAATAGAGCACTTCCTGATCATGCGTGGACAGAGAGTTGCATCTGGTGGCTTGGTGAAGGTGGAAGAGCTGCTCGTGGCCAATTTCTCTGGTTACCGTTCTTTTTGAATGTAGCAATAGTTTTTGTGTTACTTACTTTAGCTTTTCGTGCTATGCAATTGATACACCAAAAACGTATTAAATAATTATGCAGAACGTCAATGACACATTCGTCAGGAAAATTGACGGCTTAATACATTTTACGAGTTGATCTGAACGAAACCCCAAAACACCAAAAGTTAAAAGGGATAAACCTCCAATAAAGAATAAATCGGAAATTGCTCCATTATAATAAGTACCTGCCGTTGTCGTATATGAGAATGAAAAATCGGCAATATACTGAAAACAAAATCCCAATAAAATAGAGTATATAGACAGGTTATATTTTCCACCGAAAAATTTAAAGGAAACACCAACTATCAATGCTGTTGTTAAAACGATCGTATCGCTTAAGGGATATGCAATATCAAATAAAAGTTTTTCGTAGGATGTAAAAGGAGCAAATACGAGAGTGCTTTTCCTAATAAATACAACAAGATAATAAGAAACGGCCAATACAAAAATTGGGATAAGAATAATAAGAAGTTTACTATACCATTTTCTAAATCCGAACTTCCCTCCAATAGCATGAGGTAAAAATATCATTCTCAATTTCCAAAAACTCCCTTGCTATAATGAAGAACCAAAAATATTTTCTTACTCGGCGAAATATCGAATTGACGGTAATATAGCAAGCGGATTTTCATTTAGTAAAGTGATGGCTTTTTTATCTATAAAAATTTCAAGAAGTTTTAGAAGGACAATTCTATTCTGCGGAATCCTAGTGCCACTTTGCCAGTGAGAAAAAATACTATCTTCGTAAATAAAACCTTTTTCCGCAAATGCAAGTTCTAGCTCTGAAAGGGTGGCAAATTCTGCTTTCAGCCGATATTTCCTAAAAAGTGTTTTAAACTTGATGGTTGTCCCTAGCATACGCTGTAATTCTACCACGCTTCCGTCAAGTTTCCTGACAGATTCGCTATTGATATATTGCTGCAAATTTGTTAATATTAAAATGTTTAACTGCGCATGAGAAAAAAAGTTTTACTGTTATTTATTCCCCTTTTCATTATTGCTGCGTTTCTCTTTTCTTTAGCGCCTACTAATGCATCTATTTTTGATAATTTAACTGATGGATTTAAAAACCTTTTTGCTCCGAAATCTGCTTTTGCAGAAGGAAATCCATTTGTTCCAACGACAGATATAATGGAGACTGGGTTAATTGCTCAAGTTGGTAGCAACTCACTTTTTACTGCGTCACAAAATATAGCAAATTTTACAGACATTACCGGGGCATATTACGATGCAACGTTAAACAGAATTGTTTTTATAGGCACCACAAGGGGGAGTTCTCCAAAATTTAATAAAGACGACATGGCCGTTGCCATTCAGTCCATTATCTTTAACAATACTATGCCAGATGTCAACATCGGTGATGACCCCAGTAATCCAGGAAGCTCTACGGCGGTCGTTACCTATACAGGAGCTATTCAGAATACAAACCTTGGTAATGTGCTATTTAACTCTGATTATAAGTTGAAACAGTATGTGATCGGTTATGATCCGAATAATATAAAGATCACTTCAAGTGTTCCAACATACAAATCAGTTGTAGATCGCTATGTTGCCTTAGATCCTAATCCAGTCACAGGGAATCAAACGAATTTTATTCTTTCTCCGCAAGATGCGACCCTGAAAAATTCAACCTCCGCAAATGCTTTTGTTTTTCTTAATCTTTCGATGCAAGCGACAGCTCAACATACGAATCCCACCAATGATGCCCAATGGAACCAAGCATCGACAGATTTTGTTTCTGACATAACGACGAATTATGATCAGTATGCTCAAGAGACAATAGCTCTTACACAAGCAAAACAAATCGCAAAAATTGTAGCAATATTAAAATGGATAACGGACAAGAACATTTCAACAGATTTTCACTGGGCCCAAAACTACACGCCGCAAGTTGTCTCAACTCCGACAACAGTTCAGAAAGTAACAACGCCAGTTTTTCCGAATGGCTATAGCGCGCAAGGACAAATTAGCTTTACGACTCCAAATACGTACGTTCCGGATGATGGGATAGCAGCGAGTTTGAAGAGTTCTTCTCAGGCAGTATCAACTTCGAAAGAAGATATCACCTGGACGTTTACCAATGAAGGGCAACAATATCAAGCTGTTGCTGTAACAGCTGATGCATTCAAAAGTCTGGGGGGCTATAGCACGTCAGTTGTAGATATGGGAATACCTATTGCCGGTGACCTGAGTCTCATTTTTCAAAGATCATACTCATCTTTTTCTAATGCACAATTTGGTATTGGGCTGGGATGGGAATTTATGCCGGCAAGACTTTATCCGAATTCGACATTGCAGGACTTAGATGTAGTCATCTGTAACGATCTTTTCTTCTTTACCAAACTTGCCATTGACACGCCTTATGGTCATGAAACTTTTACATTTAATTGTCCGAATGGTTATGCTCCTGATGATCCGTCGTTTCATTCAAAACTTGTACAAAATCCTGATGAATCTTTCACGGTGACTTCGAGTGATCAAACGAGGTATTTGTTTAATTCAGACTTTCAACTTACTACGATTCAGGATAAAAACGGGAATAAAATTAATTACTCATATGATAGTTCGGGAAAAATAATAAGCATTGCTGATACAAAAAACCATCAGCTAGTGCTTAGCTATAATGGGCAAAGTCTCATCTCCCAAGTTTCAGATTGGACAAATAGAAAAGTACAATATGCATATGATTCAACAGGAAGACTTACCGTAGTAACAGATCCTAATAGCAATACAACCTCTTATGGGTATGATAGCAGTTCAAGATTGACTACAATTACTGATCGTACGGGAGCAGTCGTTCTTACGAATACGTATAACCCTGATGCAAGAATTGCAACACAGAAATATGCTTCGGGAGTGACAAAAACGAATACCTATGACAACACGAACAAATTAATCACCCAGACTGATAATAATGGACGGGCAGTCAAAACGACATATGATGCGAAATCTCGCATACTACAGCAAACAGACCCTCTTGGAAAGAGTATTTCTCATACATATGGTACGGAAGCTGTACCTCTTACGCAAACAGACAGAAATGGAAATAAAACAACATTTACTTATGATTCCCGGGGCAATCTCCTCTCTGTTACATTTCCCGATGCAAAATCTATCACCTATTCCTATGACAGTAATAATAGGATTACAAAAGTAGCTGATAATCGGTACGGAGTTACACCAAAACAGATAGATTATGTCTATGATAGTACCGGGAATCAAACACAAAAATCCGAAGCAGGAATACTTACCAAATATTCTTATGACACAACAGGAGAAATGCTTATCTTTACCGATCCGTTAACTCATGCTACTACGTGGACAAAAGATACGCTTGGCAATAAGCTCACCGAGAAGGACACGCTGAACAATATAACAACGTTTGAATATGACGCAATTGGAAGACTCAAAAAAACTACTGACGCTGATGGCAGACAGTTCTCGCAAACATACGATAACAATGGGAATCTTTTGACAGAGACCGATGCGTTTGGGACAATGACAAATACATACGACAAAGAAAATCGTTTGACTAAAACAACGCTGCCAAATAATGCAATCACAGAATACACATACAACGCCGCAAGTTCTCTTACTTCCGTCAAGGACGCATTAGCAGGTATCACAAACTATGGCTATGACGTGTATCAAAACTTAACTACCCAAACAGATGCGCTAAATAAAACAACAACCAATACTTATGATATATTAAACAGGCAGACGCAGTTAGCCACACCGCTTGGGAAAGTATCAAAATGGGAGTACGATGCCAATGGCAATATCACCAAAAGAATTGACGCGAAAAGTATAGCAACGACATATCTTTATGACGCTTTCAATCGTCTGACAAAGATTACCTATCTTGATACCAAAACAGTCGCCTATACCTATGATAATCGCGGCAATCTCACGCAAATGGCAGACTTGATCGGCACATCTACCTATCTCTACGATACGTTTGACAGATTACTTGAAGCGAAAAATGCATATGGACAAACTATTAAATATCAATACGACAATGCGGATAACCTCACAAAAATTACCTATCCAGACAATAAGATAGTAACGTATACATATGATGTAAACAATCGTTTAATTTCTGTTATTGATTGGAACAATAAGACAACGGCTTATACGTACAACAAAAATGGTACAGTCGCAACGCGAACATATCCAAACACCATATCAACAACTTACCTTTATGATACAGCTAATCGTTTGAGTAGCATCGAACATAAAAAAGGCATAACAGCCGCTGCAAAATTTGTCTACCTTCGAGATAGTGTGGGAAATATAACGCAGATGACGCCTTCCGGTTCATTCTTTACCTTACCGAAACCAACGACCTATACGTATGATGCGCTCGAAAGACTCCTTAATCACACTTCCGAAGACCGTGAAGGAACGCTAACGTATACTTACGATAAAGTTGGTAATATGCTAACAACGCTTGGATTTAGCACTAATAGAACATATGCTTTTGATGCGGATAATAGGTTAACAAGCCTGACAGATCCCACATCTGGGACATTCCTTTACGCCTACGACAACAACGGTAATGTAACAACCAAAAGAGATGTTAATCTGACGCAAAACTTTACCTATGATTTCGACAATAAGATGACAAGTTATAAAAGCGGGACAAATATCAAATATGATGGTTTAGGTAATCGAATATCGCTCCTGAATCAATATAATGTAACAAGACGCTACGTGACAGACTTCTCAAGTGAATTACCTCAGACGCTGCTTGAAACAAATGAAAGTAATAGCGCGAAAGGATGGTATGTCTATGGTCTTGGTATCATTAGCGAATGGCAAAATTATTCAAGTTTTAGCAGTACTAATTATTATCTTGAAGATGGCAGAGGGAATATACGATTCCTGACGAGCTATACCGGAAGCGCTTCCTCGCACAATGTGTATGATGGGTATGGTAATATTGCCTGGCATTCTGGAGGCAGTCCCGCATTTAAGTTTGACGTGCAGAGATTTGACAGCGATACAGGATTGTATTATCTTAGAGCACGATACTACGATCCATCAACAGGAAGATTTATAACAAGAGATCCCGTCGCAGGTAATTTGCAAAACCCCCTTAGTCAAAATGCGTATCAATATGCCTATGATAATCCAATAAATCTCGATGATCCTTCGGGAGAATTTGTTAAAGAGGCTTTTATGAGATGGGGAATGCCTTTAATTCAAAGAGCTAGCAATTATCTTGGTCTTATAAGAGCGTCAAATCTAGGATTTGCCTCAAAAGAAAGACTTTTGGACCATTTTAGTAGACATGCAAAAGGCTTGGGTTTTAAAAACTTAAATGATTACCTTAAAGGAGCGAGGAATTTGTTTAAAGGCGGAAATGGAATACAAACCTATACTAGAGTAGGCGGAGATAAATTATTTTATAATCCTACTACTAACGAGTTTGGAATTTTGAGCAAAGACAATGTTATTAGAACATATTATTCTCCCGATAAAGGACTAAAATACTTTTTAAATGAAATAGCAAAAGACAAAGCAAATCGATTAAAATGAGATATGTAGACAAATTTACAAAAGAAGAAATTGAGTTGACAAACAAACTCCTTGGTCAATATTATAATCCTCACATACATAAGGGGATACCGTTATTACCATATTTCCTTAATGAATGGCTTTTACGTACAAACAACTTTGAAAAGGGTTATACACTTACAATCGATGATTATACGAATGAAATAACCGTAAGAGATATCATAGCTAGCTTAGTAAATGAAATTCCTGAGAGCCTAAAATTGAAAATAAACGACATTATAAATCCCATAGATGAAAAATTTAAAGAAGTAACTAATATCGTTAAAGAACCTCTCTTACCAGGATTAGAAGGAGAAGATCCAGCATGGTGGTGGTATAGACTCCCCAAAAAACTAGTTGGGGAATTAAAAGAAGACGTAGAGTCAAAAAAAATTATTTAGAATCGTTTATAATTGAGTCGCACTTTAACTATTTTGTTTATTTGTAGGTGAGCAGCTGGGTCCTGATTTAGGCATGTTTATCTGCGAGCGCGCTATTATGATCCATCCATCGGCCGATTCATATCCAAAGATCCAGTAAAAGGATCGCTCACTCTCCCCCAATCCCAAAACCCATATAGTTATGCTGGAAATAATCCAATCAATCTTTCAGACCCAAGCGGAGAATTTGCAGCACAGATAATACAACAGTGTATCCAGATTGCGGGAAGAATCACTGGATATACACTTCATGGGTTAAACCAAGCAATAAGTCGCGATGGTGGAAAAGGTGTAGCGCCAAGTGCTCCTGAGTTGTCCTAAGTTAGTACGCGTTATGATTTTTTCTCATTCTTTTGTAACTTTTCCACAATTTGCGCTATCTGGTTAGTTGATATATCCATGCGCTTTGTAAATTCCGTCTTGGTCAACGTATCTTCAAAAGTAATATCTTCTATCTGCAAAATACCATCGACAACTTTTTTAATTGATACATGAGTCAGCAGTTCAATTGATTTTGCCACGCATAAGCTGACAAAAACAATTAGCATATGAGCTTCAATTGTTTTTTGTTTATGGTGAAAAACTGGTCCTGAGTTGTCCTAAGTTAGTACGCGTTATGATTTTTTCTCATTCTTTTGTAACTTTTCCACAATTTGCGCTATCTGGTTAGTTGATATATCCATGCGCTTTGTAAATTCCGTCTTGGTCAACGT
>Ga0213870_1000351_pt1 | contig 22972 bp, 27 predicted proteins | sample WICALVC2017_Meta_FD_160119 | JGI IMG/M metagenome (GOLD analysis project Ga0213870, IMG submission 160119) | Freshwater microbial communities from subterranean cave lake in Wind Cave National Park, South Dakota, United States - WICALVC2017 | ecosystem: Environmental > Aquatic > Deep subsurface >... | reverse complement strand
ACCGATGAACAAATTAGAAATGTAGAATACTTGCTTAATACGCGTCCGCGCAAGCGACACGACGGCAAAACGCCGCTGGAAATATTATTTAAACGCACAGGTGTTGCAATTACATATTGAATTTAGCTACTAGAAGGGTACATAATAATACAGAAAAACTTTATGGTGATAAAATCAATAATTACAATATAAATTTTAATGGGTATGTAAAAAATAATTTTTAAAAATTATTTTTTACTCAAAACTTCTAACGGGCTCAACCCACCCTTTTGACATTATTTTAATGAAGAGTATAATGAATTTAAACAATAAGTCGTAAACCCCGTTAGAAGTCTGGAAAGAATTGTAAAATGCCTATATGTTTAAAAATATTAATGTATTAGAGGCATGCAATAAGTATGCAAAAATTATTTTAATAAAATAATTTTTGCTCAAGACTTCTGACGGGGTAAATTATTCTAACTATAACTATAAAAAATATTAACGTTTGTATAGAAAATAGTAGAACGACTTTATTGGTAAAGGTCGTTATATTATTTTCGGTCGTTAATTTCACAGAAAAAATCACAAATATTATATACAATATTTGAAGTAAAAATAGTAGAAATCAACGACAAATAAATGTTTAATCAAAATAGAAGTTTCGGTCCTAGGCCAGAACCAGTAAAAGGAAACTGGAAATGCACCGAATGCCAAGCAGAAATTACAGAGCTCCCTTTTAATCCAGATCCAGACAGAAAAATTTATTGCAAAGATTGCTGGAGGAAAAACAATCAAAATAGATTCAGTCGATAGTAACGACTTTGCAAAAAAAATCCGCCAGATGGCGGATTTTTTTTGCGACAAAATATCCAAATTATTATAAAGTTCTATTGTTCAACCAAACAACGGACTTCGTTGTTTCCTCTCACTTCCAAGAATCCAGATTTTACCCTGAAAAAATGATCATGTTTTGCCACATCAACTACTTTTAATAATCCAGTGACGAGAACACCAATAAAAGTTTCGTGGTTATTTAAAATTGTAATTTCTCCCACTAAGGTTTTACAATTTAAAAGTTCGGCCTGACCTTGAAATAAAATTTTTTTTAGAGAATACACCGATAGTTTCATAATAATAAATTGACAAAATTTATATTTTATAATATTATCATTTCTATTAGAGGAATTATATCTCCGTTGGAGATCTCCTTTAATAGCTCATTGTCAGGAGGTCTAAAAATGACCAACGGAGAAACGAGGAAACTGCTGCAGGAAAATGGTTTTGTCCGAGTCGATGGATTACAGACAAGTGGTTTTCATTCTGGAGTAAAAGATAAAGGACACATCGTCGGATACCACCTAAGATTTACGGAGGGAGGTTGTTGGGATTACAACAATGAAATCACGGCCGTGTTTACGACCTACCGAGAACTCTGGATTCGGGCTGGTGATGCGAAACATATCATTGACGTCCTCGAATACTCCACCAGTGAAAGATTGTTTGTCTCCAACAAGGACTGGCCATTGGCCTACCAATTATTAGCCAGAGTGGCAAACCCGAACTATGCCCCAGAATGACGTTGGACCTTGGCCTCGCAGAGTTGAAAATCTTTTCGATTCTGCGGGGCTTCTTTTTTTAAAAAAGCGATCAATTATTAAACTGTGCCATTATTCAACTATGCCATACTTTTTGCAATTGCAAAAAGTATGGCATAGTTGAAATTTGAAAATCATGAACTTATGTAGTAACTTCGCCGATCCCTCCTTTTAAATAAAAATTTTCTTCCGGCACCTCATCGTGCTTACCTTCCAGTATTTCTCCGAATCCCTTAATGGTATCTTCAAGCTTAACAAATTTACCTTCAATTCCCGTAAAATTTTCAGCAACATTAAATGGTTGCGACAAAAATCTCTGAATTTTTCTAGCTCGATTAACAATTTTTTTATCTTCTTCAGACAACTCTTCAATACCCAAAATAGCAATAATGTCTTGCAAATCTTTGTATCTTTGCAAGGTCAGCTGGACTCCTCTTGCCGCCTCATAATGCTTCTGGCCGACAATTTTTGGGTCTAAGGCGCTTGAGGTTGAAGACAAGGGATCAACTGCCGGATAAATTCCAATTTCTGTCAAGGCGCGACTTAGCACAATGGTTGAATCTAAGTGCGAAAAAGTTGTAGCGGGAGCTGGGTCGGTAATATCGTCAGCTGGCACATAAATTGCCTGCACCGAAGTGATTGACCCGTTTTTTGTTGAGGTAATTCTTTCTTGCAATTCGGCCATTTCGCTTGCTAAGGTCGGCTGATATCCTACTGCTGAAGGCATTCTCCCCAATAGGGCTGATACTTCAGAACCGGCCTGTGAAAATCTAAAGATATTATCAATGAAAAGCAAAACATTTTTCTTCTCCTCATCGCGAAAATATTCAGCCATTGTTAAAGCTGAAAGGGCAACGCGCGCTCTAGCCCCCGGCACTTCATTCATTTGCCCAAAAACCAAAGCAGTTTTATTGATAACCCCGGATTCCTTCATTTCCCTATATAAATCGTTTCCCTCTCTCGTTCTTTCTCCAACCCCTGCAAAAACAGAAACGCCACCGCCCTCTTCGGCCACATTTCTTATCAATTCCATAAGCAAAACAGTTTTTCCGACGCCCGCCCCTCCAAACAATCCAATTTTGCCTCCTTTAATAAATGGGGCAATCAAATCAATTACTTTAATGCCCGTCTCAAACACCTCTGTCTTTGTTGATTGGTCAATAAATGGCGGAGATTTCCGGTGTATCGGCCAAAACTTCTTAAAGTTTGGTAATTGTTTCTTGGCATTTGTATCTTGATTCAATGTTTGACCTAAAACATTGAATATATTTCCCAAAACTTCTGGGCCCACTGGCACAGAAATTTGCTCGCCGGTATCCTCAACTTCCAGTCCCCTTTTTAAACCATCGGTTGACTGTAAAGAAATTGCCCTGACTTTTTCCGTATCTAAATGTTTTACCACTTCAAGTATCACATCGCCATTCGGCCCGGAGATTTTTAACGCGTTAAAAATCTCCGGTAATTTTGAATCCGGAAACTCCACATCAACCACTGACTCTATAATTTGCGTAATTTTTCCCTTCATTATTTTAATTTAAATTTTAAAATTATGATAGCGCCTCTGCCCCCGCCGTGATTTCAATAATTTGGTTTGTGATTCCTGCCTGGCGCGATTTATTATACTGTAAATTTAATTTTTCTGACAAATCCGAAGCATTATCCGATGCGGTTTTCATCGCTATTCTGCGCGCCGAATGTTCTGAAGCATTAGCTTCTAAAATTAAATGATAAATCTGCATAAAAATCAAGTGCTTGGCTAAATTTTCCAAAACAATTTTTGGCGAGGGCTCAATGAGATATGACATGTTTTCTGCGGCCGCAGAAAAGTTGATGTTGTTCTCTTTTATAAGTTCCGCAAATTTTCCGGTTTCTGGAATAATTTCTTTCATTGTATTTTTAATTGATTCAAAATCAACTGGTAAAATTTCTCTCATTAGCGGCTCCTGTTTTAATGCCGATTTAAAGTGTGAAGAAAAAACAATCACCTTATCATATTGTTTTTTTAAATAACCTTCAATGAGAAAGTCCGCTAACGGCTGAACTTGATCTGTTGTCGTAAAATCCCCCACATTGGTAAATTTTTTGATGACATTGTATTTTTTTCTCGAAAGATAATTAAACGCTTTTTCCCCCACCGCCACAAAACTTGTCTTCTCCAAAAATGGACGGCCGTCTATTTTTGGAGAAAAGTCTTTTTCTTTTAAAATGAATTGTTCGAACTTTCTGAATAATGAACTATTAAACGCGCCCGCTAATCCTTTGTCAGAGGCAACTAACACAAATAATATTTTTTTCACTTTTCTCCTTTTTAAAAGCTCTGACGATTTAACTTCTAACAATGTTAAATTAGCCAGCAAATCAAGAGCGGCAAAAGAATAAGGTCTTGAAGCCAAAGCAATTTCCTGCGACCTTCTCATTTTGGTAGCCGCCACCAACTCCATTGCCTTAGTGATTTTGTTGATGTTGGCAACGCTCCTTAATCTTTTTTTTATATTTTGTGTGGATTCCATTATATGATCTACGATTTAAGAATTATAATCTATGATCTAATTCTGTATCTTCCGCTATCGCAGAAAATACAGAAGTTGTTATTTTTTTCTTCTTGTTTAGCTTTATCGTTCTTCTCAACAAATTTTTTTAAAATTTTCTCCTGACAAAAAAACTATCTATGTTCCATTTTTTCCAATTAGAAAAAATAGAGTATATTAATGCTTAATCCTAATTCATAATTCGTAAATATAAAATCTCAAATTAATTTTGGCTTTCAATGAAAGCCAAAATTATCTCTTTCATCTTTTTTTCAATCTCTTCAGTGATATCTTTTTCCTCTTTTAATAAATCCAACAAATCTCCGTGTAGGTTTTTTACATATTCTAAAAATTTTGCTTCAATATCTTGAATTTGCTCTGGCTGGAATCTGTCAAAATAGCCATTCAACGCGGCGTACAAAACCAAAACCTGATTTTCAAAAGGCATTGTATTTAAATCGGTTTGTTTTAAAACTTCTGAAATAATTCTTCCCTTGTGAATTTTTTCTCGGGTTTCTTGGTCAACATCAGAGGCAAATTGGACGAATGTCTGCAATTCCCGGAACTGCGCCAATTGCAGTCGTAATTTACCCGCCACTTTTTTCATTGCTTTTGTTTGAGCCGATGAGCCGACCCGAGAAACCGACAAACCAACATTAACAGCCGGCCTTGTGCCTTGATAAAATAAATCTGATTCTAAATAAATTTGGCCGTCGGTAATTGAAATGACATTGGTGGGAATATATGCCGTAACATCGCCAAGCTGAGTTTCAATAATCGGCACTGCGGTCAAAGAACCGCCGCCGTTTTCTTTATTAAGCTTAGCCGCTCTTTCCAGAAGTCTTGAATGCAAATAAAAAACATCGCCGGGATAGGCTTCTCGGCCCGGAGGTCTGCGGAGCAACAAAGAAATCTGCCTGTAAGCCCAAGCATGCTTTGAAAGATCGTCGTAAATAATTAAGACATCCTGACCTTTATCCCGAAAATATTCCCCAATGGCGCACCCTGCAAAAGGAGCCAAATACCAAAATGCCGCTGGGCTCGACGCTGAAGCCAAAACCACAATGGTATAATCAAAAGCATTATTACTTTTTAAAGTTTCAACTACTTTTGCAATCTTTGACTCTTTTTGCCCAATGGCGACATAAATGCAAACTGGAGGTTTTCCACTCTCTTTGCCCTGGTTTATTATCATATCCAAAACAATTGCTGTTTTACCGGTTTGGCGATCGCCGATAATCAACTCTCTCTGGCCTCTGCCGATGGGAATCATAGAATCAATGGCTTTTATTCCTGTATGCAGTGGCTGATTTACAGATTCTCTGCTCAGCACATCCGGCGCGTTATTTTCCAAAAAATTAAATTGCGGTTGATCCTTTTCTAAAAATAACGAGCCTTTGCCGTCCAGCGGATTGCCCAGCGGATCCATTACCCTGCCCAGTAATTGCTTGCCGACTTTAATTGAAATAATTTGTTTTGTTCTCTTTACTGTTTGTCCAGATTTTATTTTAGACGAATCGCCCAAAACTAAAGCTCCAATAGAATCTTCTTCAAGATTTAAAGAAACGGCGCGAATCTTTTCTTTACCAGATTCAATAACTAAAACCTCCTGGCTTTGCGCATTTTTGAGTCCCGAAATTTTCACAATTCCATCACCCACCTCTATAACCTTGCCAATTTCTTCCCACTCCGGACTTTCTTTATAGCCTCTGATCTGCTGTTTAATTTTTTCAATTATTTCTTGAGACATATATTAAACTTATCGTTTAATATCTATATATTAAACGACAGGTTTATTTTCTAAAATATATTTTTTAGTTTACCAAATAATGAAGCGTCAAATTCATTTTCATCGTTTATGGTCACCTTAACACCGGCTATGATGCTTTTATTTATAATCTCTTTAATAATATCTCCCTCTTTATACAAATACTTTATCAAATTTTTAATATTGGTTTTTCTGGCAGTTTCCACAACAATTTTTTTATTGCCTTTTTTATTTAAATAGTATTTTTCTGAAAGTTCAATTATTTTTTTAGCATTTTTAAGGTCTCCTTGTTTTTCCAAAAAATTCAAAAAATTGTTAGCCATTATTTTATGGCTTACCCTATCTTCTAATATTGAATCAACAAGGGCAATAGCGTACTCTTTTATTTTATATTTCATGTTCTTTTACTTGCGAGACCGCCTTCTCTATAAGGGCATTGTCAATAGCTTCTGGTTTTAATTCAACTGTTTTTATGATAAATTTCCTAACCAACTCAACGGCTTCTTTTGAAACGAGTTGTCCTGCTTCTTGCCTTTGACGTTCATAACTTAATTGCGCTTGGCGCATTAATTCTTTTTGTTTTTCTTCCGCTTTTTTTTGCAAAAATTGTTCTAGTTGCTTTGCTTTTTCTTGCGTAGCTTTAATTATATCTATTGATTTTAAATCAGTTTCTTTTAATTTTTTTTGGGCAATAACATCAACTTCTTTTAACCTAATGTCGGCTTCCTCCGCTTTTTCTAAACCCTCTCTTATTTTTTTGTTTCTCTCTTGTATGATATTTAAAAGGGGCTTATAAACAAGAGTTCTTAATATTATTAAAAGTATAAAAAAATTAACCGTTTGACTCAAAAAAAGCTTCCGATCTATGCCTAATTGTGCGAGTAAATTAGTTTCTTCCATTCTAATATCAACGAATATCGAATTTTGTTATGAATTTACGAATGCGCGAATTCGTTATTCGAAAATTCGTATTGAGATTCGTTATTCGTTGATTATGCTACGAATTTTATAATCAAAGCAATGACCAAAGAATAAATAGCAATGGCTTCGGCAAAGGCAATTGCTAAAATCATAGCCGTCTGAACTTTAGAAGAAGCTTCGGGATTTCTACCAATTGATTTTACGGCTGCCGAACCAATAAAGCCAATTGAAATGGCTGGGGCTATGGTACCTATTGCGATAGCCCCCACGGTTGCAAATAAACGAACTGTATCGATATCCATTATTTTTGAAATTCGAAATTCGAATATCGAAATTTAAAACAAATTTAAAATTCTAAATTTATAAAATTAAAACGTGTTTTGGATTTCGGGTTTCGCACTTTCGATTTTAATTGATTTAGTGTTCTTCAACTGCTGTATGCAATGAAATTGAAACCAAGGTGAGCATAGCAAATAAAAATGCTTGAATCAAGCCGACAAAAAGCTCTAAAAATAGAAATGGCAAAGGGATGAAATAGGGAGATAAGAAAAAAATTATGATTAGCAAAACTTCACCGGCAAATATATTGCCAAATAACCTGAAAGACAAAGAAATAATTTTGGCAAATTCTGAAATAATTTCTAATATTCCTATAAAGAACGTTACGGGATTCTTAAAATTCAAAAATTTTTTAATGTGAGGTAATGCGCCTACCGCCATCATTCCCAAGATATTAGTCATAATCACAGAAATTACCGCAAAAGCTAAAGTGAAATTCAAATCTGCCGCCGGAGAACGAAAGAGAGGCGTCTTATTAATTCCATGGTTAATAGTCAAAGAACCGACCCCGGGAAAAATACCTAAAACATTAGAAACTAATATAAAAATAAAAATTGTAATAATAAGAGGAAAATATCTTTCAGCTTTTGCTTTTGAACCCAAAGTGGATCCCATTAAATCCAAAAACCATTCTACCCCCATTTCAGCCGCCCCTTGCAGTTTGCCGGGAATAATGTTTATTTTTTTGTATATTAAAAAAGCAAAAAAAATCAGTATCAAAGACACTAAAAAAGTTAAAAACAGGCTATTAGTTACGCTAAAACTCCCAATATTGAATAATTCCTCCGCTTTTAATGAAATCTTCTGCATTTATGATTTTTATATTTTTATTTCTACTTCTGTACTTTCTCTGATAGCATGAAATACAGAAGTCTATCCAACTGCTACAATTTGAAATTCTGTGTATTCTTTACTCTGGTTTATGATTTTTTTGCCTTGCCAAAGCTGCGGGGCTTGGATTCGAACCAAGGTCTTCGCTTCCAGAGAGCGACGTGACTACCACTGCACCACCCCGCAGTTTTGGCAACGAATTACTTTTTTTATTTTTGGATATTCAACTTTAACAAAAATTATAAATTAAGTCAAAACACACAAACACGAATATAAAAAAGTACCATAAATTCTCAAGCTTGAGAATTTATGGTACTTTTTTATTTCTTTTCTTACTATGACAGCTATGACAGTCCTTCTATTAAAAAAATTCTCGTATATTGATCAAGAGAATAAAATTGCAATAATTGTTCGGTTTTTTCTGAGACATCATAAGGAGTAATCCAAACACTCTGTTGAAACTTTTTATACCCAAAATTTATTAAAATACTTTTAAGCAAACTCCGCGCTTTCCAATGATTGTGCGGAATATCAAAAATAATCATTATCCATTTTCCATCCTTCCTCCTCTGTTTTTGTTGGCCGTCTATTTTAAAACGCGCTTTAATGACTTTATCAATGCCTTTTTTAGTAATGATGATAGCTTTTTTACTTTCTAAATTTTTAACCTTAATCCAATTATTTCGCTTGAGATAATAAATAAGTTTACGAAATTGCTGTTTTGTTACCATCTTTTTGTATCTTCTGATAATTGGATTTTCTGGCAATATATCTGCCATTGTTCTTCGCCGGCGTAAAACAGGATAAGCAATATCGCTTACTTTTTCCAAAAAATCATAGATATCCCAAAGAAATTGGTCGGTAATGGGAAGCTTCATATAATTATTAATTTAATTATTAATCTATATTTTAATAATTTTAATATTATTTTAATATTAACTTTAATATTAACAATAATAATTGTACCATAATTTCTCAAGCTTGGGAAATCATGGTACGTGGTTATATTATAGTTATGTTTGGATATTTGTATAATTTTTTTATAATTTTTCAATACTTTTTTATAATTTTTCAATACTTTTTCAATTAAAAATATTCTTATTGTTTTACTCCACCGCAGTTTTTTTAAAAACTATGGCAGAGCTCTGGGCTAAAATTATACTATATTTTTTGCAATTGCGAAAAATATAGTAGAGATGCGGGGAAACAAAATTGTAAATTAAGTAAAAAAACCCCGCCAATCCAATAAAAGGCAGCGGGGCTTCCATTTTTATTCACCCTAAAACTTAAAAACTTATTTCAGTATCTATTTCAGTATTTACTTAATCTTTTCAACGAAGGCAACACACTTGAGAACTCAAACAACCACGAAGTTCAGTATTAGATATACCGCTACAAGAACTCCTTGATTCACATGTTGCTTTGGATATATCCTCACACCTTTTATCTATTCCGATACAACAGATTGATTTTAAATTTTTACTTATCCGTGGACAATCATCTCCTTGTCCAAAATTTGTTTCTTCGTTATCGCTTAGACAAGCTTTTTTTCCACTCTCTCCAACTTTACATGTTCCACCCACCACCTTTTCACAGTATGTATCTTTTGCCCTCGGAATCATCACAAATACCGAGCAAGTGAGTACCTCATTTTCATTAATAGTAAAACTACTTGGATCAACGGGCGCATAAATACCGTCATCCTCATCGCCAACAATAGAAACACAATCTAAATCTAAATATGTTTCTGGTAAAGATCCCGTAGAACTTGCTAAAGCAACACTATACCTTCCTGCAAGAAGTTTAACAATTGCTGATGCTGAATTTGCCTTTGTTACCAGTGGAATTTTTGTTATACCATCATTTTTATTAATATTAGTAACATATAGGGCGCCGCCTGTCGTGGTGGAATCTGACATCATCATTACTTTAAGCGAACCGGCGCCTTTTAACTGGGGTTCGACATATCTAACTTGAGCCAGAAATAACACAAGAAATAAAATACCAGCTCCTGCGAAAATAAATAAAGGATAATTTTTGTATTTCATATTTATTTATATTTTTACATTTATTGATTGCTTGATTATACCATAAGATAAGGAGCTCAACAATAATACTTGTGGATAAATTTTAATCAGATAAATATTTTTTTACAGCTATGAAACTAAAGACAACCCCCAATCCAACCCCAGAACCCAATTGAATCAAGACAATAAGCCAAAAGTGAGAAATGAAATAGTTAAAAAGATTAAATCCGGGCATAATGGATGCTAATCCCGGCGACAAAAAATAGACTGATAAAATAGCAATAAAAAAACAAATGATAAAAGCGATAAAACCGAACATTGCTCCTTCAATGATAAATGGCGTTCTTACAAACCAGTTTGAAGCCCCGACTATTCTCATAGTGCCTATTTCTTCTCTGGACCTATCAATCACTAATTTTATAGTGTTGAAAACAACCCCTATAACAACTAATACCAAAATTACCCCAATAGCCAAACCAAATCTATTAATATTATAAGTTATGGAAAAAACTTTTTCAATGGTGTATTTTTTTTCTGAAAAATCAACTTTTTCTATAAAATCGCCGAACTGACCTTGTTCTAAGGCCCTAGAAACTTCTTCATATAAAACAGGATTGCCGCTTGTAGTAATATTCAAGTAAGGCAAAAATGGGTTATCACCCACATCGGTTAAAGCCTTCAAAACAACACTGCTATCTTTGTGCTTTTCTGTAAATTCATTTAATGCCTCTTGTTTTGACACATACTGAACGTTTTTTATATCAGAAGATATTTCTAAAATCTGATTTTTGGCGTCTAAAATATCTTGTTCTAAAGTATCTTGTTTAAAATAGGCGGTAATATCAATTTTATTTTGAATGGTCAAAATTAAAAAATTGCTTATTCCATGAATAAAAAAAAGACCGGTAAAAAGTAAAATGGTTACAATCAAGACAAAAATTGCAGCCAGAGATATGCCTTTATTTCGATAAAAATCGACAAACGCAAAATTAAAAATTGTTTTTAGATTAGTCAACATAATTTGGCTACGAAATACGAGTCAAGTACGAATATACGAATGTGAAAATTTTGCGTTTTCGTATATTCGTAAAAAATTCGTATTTCGTAGCATAATTTAAATGATGAACCTTCCCTTTTCCTCATCCCGTATTATCTTACCATTTTCTATAGTTATTACTCTTCTGCCCAATTTATTTATAATTTCTCTGTCATGGGTCAGTAAAATCACTGTTTTTCCTATTTTATTAATTTTTTCTAGAAGCGAAAGTACTTCATATGTATTATAGGGATCGAGGTTTCCTGTTGGTTCATCGGCTACAATAACATCTGGGTAATTGATAAAGGCCCTGGCAACAGCCAATCTTTGCTGTTCTCCTCCAGAAAGCTCTTTGGGAAAATTATTTATTTTTTCTTTAAGTCCCATGACTTCCAAAACCTTGGGAATTTCACTGGCAATCTCTTTTTTGTCCTTTCCTTCAACCTGCATAATATAAGCAATATTTTCATAAACTGTTTTGGTAGATAAAAGCTTATAATCCTGATAAATACAACCTATTCTTCTCCTTATCTTTTGGATACCCAAACTGTCTATGGCATTAATGTTTTTCTCTTCAAAAAAAATATTGCCTGAAGTTGGCGCCTCTAATCCCAAAATTAATCGTGTTAAAGTGGTTTTCCCCGCCCCCGATTTTCCAACCACGGAAACAAACTGGCCTTTCTCAATCTCAAAAGAAATATCGCGCAAAACAACGGTCGGATACCCATTCAAAGAACGGGTGGGATATATTTTGGTAACGTTTTGGAATCTAATCATTATATTATCAACGAATAACGAATCTTATTACGAATATACGAACATTTTACGAGTTGAAATTAAATATCCTTTTAGATGTAACCCCATAACTTGTAAAATTTATTAAAATGGCAAGTTTTAGATTACTTACTTTGAATTACGAAATGCGCGTTTAAAATGCTCTTTTCAGGTCTTTTTTCCAAATTTCAACTGCAAATTTGCAATAATTTTTATGCTTATGCGTAGCTAAGCATAAAAATTCTATCAAATTTTCGCTCTGAAATTTGAAAAAAATCCCGTGAAAGCATTTCGTAATTCAAAGTACTTATATTTAAATATTCCTTTACTTGATCTATATTTCTTTTAGAAAATCTTTCGCCCTTTTTTTATCTTCACGCTATTTTATTTTTAACTAAAAAGTCAAAAAAATTTCTTCCGATAATTTTATCTTGATATTTTAACAGAAAATTTACTTGTTGTAACAATTTTAATTCTTTTTTTGAAGATGATTCAGCAGGTGCTTTTTGATAATATTTTTCATTATAACCAGCGCCTAATCCATTGAATACATCGAATGCACAACCCACAATTTTATAACTTAACTCGGGGTATAAAATATCTTTCCCTTTTAATTCTTTTTGAACCATTTTATTCATAAATTCGTATTGTTATTCGCTATTCGTTGATTACCTTCATTTCTGCTTCGATAAACTTATCTAAATCTCCATCTAAGACCCCATCAACATCTGATGTCTCAAGTTGATTACGCAAGTCTTTCACCAATTTATATGGGTGCAACACATAAGACCTTATTTGATTCCCGAAAGAGGCAGAAACTTCCTCGCCCTTGATTTCTTTTAATTCTTCTTTATGTTTTTCTTCTTTCAACCGATAGAGTTTTGCTAAAAGAATCTTCATTGCTTTTTCCTTGTTTTTTCCTTGCAGTCTTTCCGTTTGGCAACTGACTACAATTCCAGTTGGCAAATGCCTAATCCTTACAGCCGATTCCGTTTTATTGGTATACTGTCCTCCGGGTCCTGATGCCTTAAATGTCTCTAATTTTAAATCATCTGGTCTCATTTCAATTTCTACGTCCTGCTCCCTGATTTCGGGTAAAACATCAACTAAAGCAAAAGAGGTGTGCCGTAATTTCTTGGCTGAAAACGGAGAGATGCGGACTAATCTGTGAACTCCTGCCTCTTTTTTTAAAAAACCATAACCATAGTCCCCTTTTATTTCCAGAGTTACCGATTTTATGCCAATTCTTCCCTCTGGTCCGCCCGCCTGGCCAAAAGATTGATGCAACACTTCTGTTTTAAATCCTTTCCTATCACAATATCTTACGTACATGCGAAGCAGAATTGTAGCCCAATCTTGGCTATCTTGACCGCCGGCCCCCGCCGATATCTCTAAAATAGCATTATTTCTATCATATTTGCCAGACAAAAAAAATCTAAATTCCTCTTTTTCAATTTTTTCTTTTAATTTACCGTAGTTTATCGTTAAATCTTTAAGAAGATTCTTGTCTTTGCTTGTCAAATCATCTAATTCTTTCAAGTCGTTAAATTCTTTTTTCAATGATTCTATTTTATTAATCTTTTCTTTTATTTCAGAAATTCTTTGGCTAATTTCAGCCGCTTTTTCCTGATTTTTCCAAAAATCTGGAGATTGAACTTTTCTTTCCAAATCATCCAATTCTCTTTTTTTATTGTCTACGTCAAAAACGGTCCATCAAATAATGGATTTGTTTCTCTAATTTTTCCATATTAAAATTTGTTTCTCCCATAAATGATGGATTTAATTGGATTATGATAGCATATTTTTTAAAAATATAGAAATCTATGGGCTTTTGCCCGTAGTATTATACCTTGAGCTACGAAATGCCTTTTAGGATATGCAAAGCATATTTTCGTCGCCGCTTGGCAATAAAATATTTCCCTCATAATATAAAGATACGTCTTTATATTATTCGTTCACATTTTATTGCCTTCACTTGCTAGAAAATATACAAAGCATATTTTCGTCGCCGCTTGGCAATAAAATATAAACTTCATAAAAATAAATTACTCGCCAATAACTTTATTTTTACTCGTTCACATTTTATTGCCTTCACTTGCTAGAAAATAAAATTATATCGTTATATCGCGTACCATTTCTCCATATTTTGAAAGCTTTCAAAATATGGAGAAATGGCATTTGTGTTTTTGATTGATATAAAATTTTCAAACTCAGATACCGAAGATAAAAATTTTAGTCAAAAGCGCATTTCATGATTCAGGGTATTAGAGCAAGAAGAAATAAAAACCGCGTCCCGAAAGAGCGGTTCTGACCTTGGAAAAAGAGCGTTAAGTTTGAACACCTAATTCGCTACAGATATACTTAATGAGCATATTTACCGTGAACAGATCTGCAACATTCACTTCGGTATTATCTTCAAATCTACCTAAATCAAAGAATGGTATTTTATTGCTTACCATAAGAAGACCTTCTGAGGTTAATTTTCCAGTTTCTGAATCTACATATTGAGGATCATCAGTGAAGTCTTGTGGGAAAAGTTCTCTACTAAGAATTTTAATCTTGAATTCTTTTTGCAAATCGTATGAAATACCAAGAAAGTCAATTGAGTCAGCCCCGAGGTCGCCCATTAAAGTGGAGGAAGGTTCAATTTCACTTTTATCTAAACCCAATGCGTCACAAATTATATTTTCTACCCTTTCTTCAACTTCTTTTGCAGTCATCATCGGTCCACTCCTAAAAAAGATTGGCGCGTTCTCCATTTTACAAAATGAAAGATTGTCAACGTGCTAAATTCATTCTATCACATTAAATAATTCTGTGAAGATAGGTAAAGACTTTTTATAAAAAAAGAAGATCCCTTAATATATTGCTTCGGGATCTTTTGGTTCTCAAGAAATCACTCTCTTTACCTTGCTTTTTTTTGAGGTTTCCCCTCTTTTTTCTCTAAAAGCCTTTCGGCTTCTTTTAAATAATCATCATCTGTCCCATCCTTCACTACTCTATCTAACAGAACTAAAGACGGATCATTTTTCATGTTTTCTTGCATTGCCAAAATCAAAGATACAAGGTACTTATCTGGACTTCTTCTAAAATCCCTCTTTTTATTTTTATTCAAATACTTGTCCATTAAACTTTTCAAAGGTTCAATGATGAATTCTGGCAGTTCCATGGCAGTTCTCCTTTCAAGAGTTGTAGATACTCACGCCTTTAGCGCGGGGATTTCTTATTAAGTTAAAATTGTCAAAGGACAATTGTCTATTATCTGCATTTTATATTAATAAAAATAAAAGTCAAATGCTCGATTATGCCTAAAATCCCACAATCACCTATTTTTAAAGCTTTATAAAATAGGGGACATTATAGGCGGCGGAGACACGGTAAAAATGACATTTCGTAATTCAGGTTAGCTATACTAAACTTTTCGCAATTGCAAAAAGTTTAGTATAGTTTTTGGTTTTAATAATAGAAATCCATGGGCTTTTACGGGGGTTTGCGGGGGGGGGGAGCACTTTACACTGTTCTAAAATATCAAAAGTCATCCGAGGCCCGCCCTCGGATGACTTTTGATATTTTGGGATTTATGTTTCTTCCTCTGCCGCGCTTTTGCCAGCTACCGGGCTTATTCTGTATCTACGGGCTTTTGCCTGTGGTATTATCTAAAAGAAGAAAAGGGTATACCACAAATTTGAAACGTTTCAAATTTGTGGTATACCTCTGTCTTAAAATTTGAATACTAACTTTCTTTTTTAGTTAAAATTTTAAATTTGTGGTCTGAAATATTTAAATTTCACCATAGAAACCTTTAATCAGCGGGTCTATGGTCTAATCTAAATTTATCTTATTGATTTATAACCGCCTGGCGCTCCTTTTTTTGAAAGCGCAATCTGCCACAGTTGGATATTACGAGCCCTGAAACTTCCAGCGCAGCTAAGCAAATAATATTTCCACATTTTATAGAATCGATCTGAGTACTTTGACTTGAGTCGCGGCCAGTTTTTATCGAAGTTATCAAACCAAGCCATAAGCGTTTTATCATAATCCGCGCCTAAATTGTGCCAGTCCTCCATTACAAATAATCCCTCAATAGCTTTGCCGATTTGAACGAGAGAAGGGAGCTTACTATTTGGGAAGATATATTTTGAAATCCAAGGGTCGGTGAACATTGAAGACTTATTGGACCCAATAGTCTGCAAAAGAAATAAACCATCGTCTTTTAAAAGTTCTCTTACTTTTGACATATAAGTCCTGTAATTTTTCACTCCTACATGTTCAAACATCCCGATAGAAACAATGTGGTCAAATTTACCTTGTAAAGTCCTATAGTCCTGCAATTTAATTTCTATGGGCAAACCTTTACATAATTCCTTTGCCAGCGCAACCTGCTCTTTTGAAACAGTAATGCCAAGACCTCTTACCCCGTAATTTTCTGCGACAAATTTCAGAAAACTTCCCCAACCTGAACCAATATCAAGGATATAATTTCCCTGTTTTAATCTTATTTTTTTGCAAATTAAATCAAACTTAGCCGTTTCTGCTTCATCAAGGTTTTTCGCCTCTTTCCAATAACCACAGCTGTAAGCCAAAGTTTTTCCAAGCATTGCTTGATATAAGTCGTTTCCGATATCATAGTGTCGCTCGCCAATTATAAAGGGAGATTGGGCCCGAAGACTAAAAATAAATGATTTTAAAAAAGATAATATTATTGGCCAAGAAAAAACAAGTTTTTCATTGAGATTGGCTTTGAAAATTTTATAAAAAAATTGATCAAGCGCTTTTACCTCCCACCAACCATCCATATATGATTCGCCAAGCGCCAACGAACCGCCACTTAATAGGCGCGAATATAAGTATTCATTAAAAACCTGAATGTCAGAATCATTGGGACCATTTATTTTAATTCCCGTCTGCCCTAATAATTTTTCAATTTGTTGTCTTGGAGAAAACATATGAGCCGCTTGCAAGAACGAATCCCGATAAATTTAATACGCCAAATTTATACAAGAATCTTAGACAGGGTCGTTTTGGAGCCAGCGATGGGATTTGAACCCATGACCTACGGTTTACGATACCGTCGCTCTGCCGCTGAGCTACGCTGGCATCAAAATTTTAATATGATACAAGATCCCGATACAGGATCCCTTATGATTAAATTTTAAAATCTTTTTAACTTTGCCCGTATTATGTAAATTAAATCTTTTAACCAAGTTTACCATCAGAGAAGACAAAAATCAATTAACGCGCTAGAAGCGCGAGATGCAATTTCTATGTTGCAACTTTGATGTTCTCGGCACCATGCCTCGCATTTCTCGGCCCACTTCACGACTTCCGTAGTGAAAACCGCACTCCTCGCATTGGTATAATTCCTTATTCTTTTGCTTTAAGATTTTTACCATGGCTAAATACATTTATCGCAAGCACGCTTTACTTTTCGAGCGGCAAAATAAAGAGATATAAGCATTGCAATGATCGCACCAAGAAAGAAATAGATTTGATTCTGCAAGACAAAAAACACACTTCCCGTTCCTAATCCAATAAGTCCAAAAAGCGAGGCGAGACATGAAGCGCAAGCGGCGGCGCCAACCACGGTGCCGAAAATTCCCATTGCTTCCTAAACTGTGCCCTGAACTACAGATTGCGAAATATCCCTTCGTTCCTTCTGTTTCTTCCAGATGTATGCCTGCATAGCGAAATTAAGTCCAACGAGGACCGCAAGAAATATCATGAGTGCGTAATCTCGTGTTCTAAAAATTGAAAGCTGAAATGCTAAGTCATTTCCGGGAATAGTAAACACTGGAATGGCAATAAAAAGAGCAAAAAAAGCAACTGCAATACCCACGCATAAAAATAAGTAGCTCGGCTTTTTGATAATTTGTTTTATTGCAAAATAGATTTGTCGCATAGAAGAATTTTAGACAAACCGCTTGAAGCCGTTCATTCGATAGATCGAAAAAAGCATGATGAGGATTGCGATGACGAGAAACACTAAACTCAAGCGGCTTAATACGATCGTTGCCGAGAGCGGTAGAAGAAAAGCAAGCACGGGAATGCAGGCCGGGCAGGCCCCAAGAAGAATGCCGAAAAGCGATCCTGCCGTCCCCGTTTTCACCGAGTCAATCGAACAGCACGCCGCGACTTTTCGGTTATAAACATAAATCCCTACATAGAGACCAGAAAGTAAAGAAAGAAGGGTGTAAAGATAATTTTGCGGCGAGTAGTAATAAAAAAAGCGAAGCCAATTTGTGATACCACCAAGAAAAAAAGCTGGCCAGAGGAAGGCTACCATCATTGTTGCTAAAGCAGAAAGTGCCGGGATTTTATATCGCCAGATTTTGAAGATTAAGATATCTTTCATGTCTATACTAGCCGCCGCATCCTCCAACCGTTGATTTTAGGTTTCCAAATAACGAATTGGCACCCTGTTGAGACTGAGGAGAAACAACCGCTGAACCATTTTTAATGGCTTGGGAAACCGTTCTTAATTGGAATGCCTGCAATCCGACAATGATTACCAACACGGCAAGAAGTCCGGTCATCAAAAGTTGCGCGCTAGGTTTTTCTATTTTTTCTGTTTGAATTGTGGGTGAGATTATTTGTTCGTCCATATATTTTTAATTAATTTAATGATCTTCGTGTATTGGTGGCGGGATCGACTTTTGGATTACCCCACCACTATTACTAAGTATAGTAGCCAGGTCACGACTTACTTGAGCAACCCCTTGCGCAGAAGAAAGCTCAAAGCTCACCAATTCCTCGGCATTCACATCAGACCATTCTTGGTTTTTCCCCAATTTAAAAAGCAGGGCGTGCCGCACATAGAGTCCGGGGTAACGATAGGGATACACATCTTTCATTGCCTGATAAATTTGCCCTTCATTAAAACCTTGACTTGCTGACATAAGAATTAGGGCGTCCACCGCGTATGAGCACGAGCAGTCAGGAAGCAAAAGTACATTTCCACAGCTCGGTACGGCAGATTTACCGGCAATCTTCATCACCAACGTTTTCTGCTCCGCGCTCAGAGGTAGAAAGTCAAAATAATTGTACCCTGATTGCCGAAAGGTTGAGCCGTTTCCCAGATTGGCAAAGCTGAAATAGTAACCGGCTAAGTTTTTGACTGTGTCCCAGCCGTATTTTTCCAGTTCATAATCCAAGATAGGGCTTTTGGCGGCAAAGCCGATTGCCCAAAGTACATTGTAAACAAAAACGCTGTTATTTTGCGTTATTTCTATATTCCCATTGTAATTTCTCTCGAAGATTTTCAAATCGTTTTCGGTGACTGTTTGGCCGTATCTCTGGCTGTAGGCCTTTAATTTTTCGAGGTCAATGATTTTTTTCTCCACCAGCTTAAATGGAAGCTCCTGCCAAGTTACAGAAAGGATTTTTTTATCAGGCAGGAGTTCTTTCAGGACCTGTCCCTGATTTATCGCCACCTTGCCATCCTTGGTTTTTATCACTATTTCTTGACTTGATTTTAAGTCGTGGCTTGAGCTTTGAGCCAGTCCGCTAAACTGGGAGAGTTGGAAAACCAAAACTAAAAGAGCGATGCCCATAACTCCAGATAATAAATTTTTAGAAATTATTTTCTCCATATTATAATTATATCATATATCAATTGCCTGACACAACACCGCGAATAGTATTAAGATACGCTTTATCGGCTATCTTAAAATCAATATTCTTAATGACCCCATTTTTATCGAGAAGAAACTTTGAGTCCAAAAATCTAAGATTAATTCTTTGAGCAAGCAGAGTTGTCTCGTTATCAAATGCCACCATCCAATCAGGATTGGCAAAATCCTTTCGCCAGTTTATCAAATCGTCCTTGCTCTCCCTCAAATCAACAAAAACAACCAGCACATTAAACGCCTCTCCGCCCAACTCATTATCCACTTTTACCACCTCACGGGCGCCGATCTGGCACGGAACGCACCAGCTGGTGGTAAACCAGATAATGGCCGGCTTGCTTTTTAGAGAATCGCGGGTGATTTCTTTTCCGTCAACCTCAATAACCTTAAAATCCGGGAAAGTGTTACCGACTTTTATGATCGATCCCTCCAAACTGGCCAGCGACTCCGGTGAATTATTTACATTGGCATTTATAAACTTTTCTACATATTCTTGGTCAAAGGAATCCGATTTAGTCAGTCTGCCCCACGAAGCTATGGCAAATTTTGTCTCGTTCTTCGGACGTTCGGTTATAATAACGGCTTGGGGATATTTTTCAGCAATAGCTTCTAATTTCTTGCCCGTTTCCTCGTCAATGCCCTTAATATCTTTATAGCTAATCCAAATGCCGCCATGCTCAAGATTATGCACTAGTTGTTCATCGGGTAAGGGTTTTGTATAAAATCCCCAGTTTGCGGGAGTTGGCCAATGATTGCCCGAAGCGGGCGGGTTGGAATTGCGGTAGTTAACCTCTGTTCCTTCGGTCACATGCTCTCTGCCCTCTATGGGAATCTCTTGCCCGATAGGAGAAGAAGGATTGTTTGGAGAAGGTGTGGGCGCGGGCGTTTTGTTCTTTGACAAGAGAATAATGCCCAAAATTATCAAAGGCAAAGCACAGCAGAGAACTGCGATAAGAATTGGTTTTTTCATAGTTGTTTTGGTTTTTTGAATAACAGTTTTTGCGTAAGTAACCATATTATTGTGTCATCATATCCATGCTATTGGGAGAAGTGTGGGGCTGGGACGGCGAAGGCGCAGAGAGAGCCGAGCGGCCAAGGTCAATAACCCCCAACACTACAACCAAAAGAAGCAAAACAAGAGCAATTTTCAAAGTTCCGGTTTTCGTTTTTTTAAAAGCAAGATAATAGGCGAGCGCAAGTATTCCAAAGGAAAACGTAAAGAGCCACTCTCGCATATAAAAATTCATACTGACAAAAATGCCGAGACCGGCGACAATTGATAAACTCAATGGAATCCTGCCGTAATGAAGTAAGCCAATAATCAGAAACAGAATGGAGATAATCAAAATCGGCTGAAACAACGCAGAATCCATGTATGCGTTCAAGGTATTGAGCGTTTGAGAACTTGATACGCCAAAGATACCAACGATACCCAAGAGAATCGCCGGGAACATTGCCGCATAGCATGAAAGGCATCCGCAGACACCGAGAAATGCCCGCAGTTTTTCACCCAATGCTTTGTTGCCGCTTGTTTGACTTTTTACGGTTACACAGTGGGGGCAGAGATGTATTGTGTTGTGATGATGATCCATATCATTACTTACTTAAGGATTGTATTTTTTCTATGAGCTTCTTCTTATCCAATCCGCCCATCGAAAACAGTTCTTCGTTGACGATAATCCCCGGCGAAGACATTATCCCGTATTGCTGTACCATTTTCTGTCCTTGCTCGGTGATCATATCAATAAATTCCATCTCCACATTGGGAAATTGAGATTTTATTTCCTGCTCCAAAATCTTTCTTGCTTCTTTGCAGTGGCTACATCCCTGCGTTGATAACTCTTGTATTTTTATGGTGTTCATATATTAGACCTACTGTGTAATGATCTTTTTGCTGCAATTACGATTTTTCGGCTGCAAACAACTCACCGCTCGTCAATGAATACTCCATATTCACTTCCTCACGTTTCGTTGTTTTCGCTCGAAAAATCATAATTTCGCTACGAAATTCATTACGCAGTAGGTCTATTTTCTAATTCTTTAATAATTTTATCAAGCAAGCGCGCCGCTTCTTGATCTCGACCATCCTGCAGAAAAGCATTAACTTGATTGAGCTTCGCTTGGACTCGCTTGATGTCAATATATTTCTCTCCCAGCAGTTGCGAGACGCGGATTGATCTTTACTGAACGGCCGCCGGGACGGGCCTGTTATTGGTTTTTGGTAGTTGATGACGAGCTGGATCATATGATTCATCTGAAGCAATGGTTGGAGGGTAAATATCAAAAATGGTGTTTTTGACAATTTGTTTTTTGGTGACTCTCAACGGATCATAGAAGAAAGCCCCAGATTTTGTAATAAGGCTGATCGAACCGTCTAAAACGCCGGGCATTACTTTCACATATCCTTCAACGCTGGCCGCGCAACCGGCGCATACCATATTAGGGATGGAAAGCGTCAGCACACGCGTATTATCGGGGTAGGCGGAGATATTTGTGTTTTTATTTTGTCCAGAAAACAGAACTGCGCTTCCGATTAGGAGCACGGCGGCGATTATTGCAACTGGAAGTATATTTTTATTCATAGAGATATTTTACATTCCGGCTATTAAATAAAAACCGATGAGATAAATGCCGGTTATAATTAAAATTACGCCTCCGATTTTTTTGACGCGTTCGCCGTAGAGGCCGAGATTATGGCTTAGGAAATTCCTGCCCGAATCGGCAAGAACAGTGAAAACTATAAGAAGCAATGACGCGCTGAGAGCGTACGCGATAAATGTAAGGAGTCCATGCAAGAACTGACCGGCAAGAATGGGATAGAGAGAAAGCGCAAGCAGGATCGGCAGGTGGCATGCGGCCGCGGCAATGCCATAGACGATGCCATAGAAATACATGTTGTAAAATGCTTGCCGCCCCGCGCCCTCGCGCCTATGACATTGGTTAGCTGATCCAGCCTTCGTGTTCCAAACGACTTGCCAGCGATGAGCATCCAGCCGAGGATAAAAAAGACGGGAATAATGGCGAGCTTCAGATAATATGCGTATGAAGCAAGAATAGCGCCGAAAAGAGACATGGCTATTCCCAGAACGCCATAAAAAGAGAAAATACCGAGCGAAACAATAAAGCCGATCTTCAAGGCGCGCAGGAAGCGGCCATTGTTTTGCAACGATGCTTCTTGCTCGATATTAAGATAATACGCGATATAGGCAGGAAATACGGCAAAAGGACATGGGGCAAGGAAAGCCGCAAGCCCGGCAATAAAAGAAAATCCCAAGACGATAAAAATACCCAACTGATTTACCGCTTGCACTTGAGGCACAACCAGTCCATAAAATACCTTTATTCCGACCAGAGAAATAACCGCAAAGCCAAGAATCAAGACTACTCCCCACAAAATGTATTGAAATTTTTTATTCGTTTGTTCCATAATTTTTCTTTTTAAAACGCAAGATCAAAAGAGGCACAAGGGACAGTGCTAAGAAAACAATCCAATGAGCAAGATTTAGCGGCGTCTCATATATCCACCATCCCCGCACACCGAAAATC
>Ga0213870_1000350_pt1 | contig 22979 bp, 20 predicted proteins | sample WICALVC2017_Meta_FD_160119 | JGI IMG/M metagenome (GOLD analysis project Ga0213870, IMG submission 160119) | Freshwater microbial communities from subterranean cave lake in Wind Cave National Park, South Dakota, United States - WICALVC2017 | ecosystem: Environmental > Aquatic > Deep subsurface >... | reverse complement strand
AGGGACGGGTGGGCTTTTTGGAAACTTGGGAAACTTTACTTCCAGTGCGATTGATGCAGGATCCCCATCATCATTTAACAGACTTGACGTATCTGTGACAAGACCTCCGCAAACAGATATTAAATTTCAGGTTGCGACTTCCGACCCTGTAGCAGGAACCTGTAACGACGCAGCCTATACATTTGTTGGGCCAGATGGTAATCCTGGTACTTATTTTGAAACTTTAGTAAATGCCGCTCTGACAAGTTATAGTTATACCATACCTCTTTCCTTAAGCCCTAAACGTTGCTTTAAATACAAAACATATTTATCTACCACAGACATTGCTTCGGCTCCGACTTTATATGATGTTACGTTGAATTATGCCCCATAAATAATATATGAAAAATAATAAAGGGTTTACAATTGTCGAGCTGATTTTATACATGGGTATTTTGTCTGTTCTTCTTTCTACATTGGTTTTCATTTTTGTTACTGCTTTGGATGTCCAGTTGGAATCCGAGGCAGGCTCCAGTGTAGCAAGAGACGGAACCTATATTCTTGCAAAGCTTTCTTATGATATCCATCGTGCGGGCAGTATAACTACGCCTCCATCTTTAGGTGCAGAAACATCTAGTTTGAAAATTGTGGTTGGGGGCGTAGACTATACTTATAGTTTAGATGGAAGTGAGAATCTTACGCTCAACAATAATTTAGGAACAAATAATCTTAATAGCTATGACTCTAAGGTTTCGGGATTATTGGTAAAGCGATTAGGCAATGCTGGAGGCATTGAAGATACTTTAAAAATAAATTTTACTATCACAAGTCGCACAAAGAGGACAGGGACTGCGGGGTATGAAGCAAAAGATTTTGAGACAAATCTTTCATTACGAAGACAATAATGCAAAATTTCAAATCACAAATCACTCGCCTCGATTCGGCGAAGCGGGCAAATCACAAATCACAAAAGGGGCAAGCTTTGATTACCCTTATATTTTTTGTTCTTATTTCGGTTACTATAGCGTCCGGTGCCATAATAATGATTGCTGTAAATTCTACGTCTAGTGTAAAACTCCAAGAAGGAAATATCTCTTACGATGTTGCAGAAGCAGGGATTGAAAACGGTCTTTTGAGATTACTTAGAGACCCAAACTATACTGGAGAAACATTGCCGGTAGATACGGCAACAGTACTTATTACTGTAACTGGAAGCAACCCTAAAACTATAACAGCAGTTGCAACAAATGGCAATTTTAAGCGAACAGTCCAGGCGCAAATGACTTTTACTAGCGGTTATTATACACTTTCGGGTTGGAAAGAAATTTAATATGTCTTTAAAAGAACACCCAATTATTATTTTTTTAGACAGAAACGGTTTCATAATATACCAAGATACGCTGTCTAATGTTTGGCAATTTCCTTTCTCGCCAGATTTAGTTCAAAATTTGGATGTAATTAATAAAGAACAGCTTGTAAATTTAATTGGATCGTTTGTTCAAACGAATAAGGTAATTCCAAGTAGCCTTATTATCATTTTGTCGGATTCGGTTATCTTTCAAAAGGATTTAATTTCTCTCGAAAAAAATCCAGAATCTAAACAAGAAAATGGTGAGTCTCAGGCTGATTTTGGCAATAAAGAACAGCAAGAAAAAGAAATCAAAAACTTCTTGGATAATGTGCCTTTTGAAGAAATTCTTGCAAAAGTAATTAATAATACAAGAATAGTTGCAGCAAATAAAGATTTGCTTGAAGCAGTAGTATATCCATTTAAAAAAATGGGGTGTATTGTTGATGCAATTGTTCCGGGATTTATCTACCAGCAATATAGCGACTTTTCCCTAGGATTAAGCCAAGATGTCGCAAGAATAGTTTTGCAACAAACAGATTTACTAAAACTTAGCAATATGTTAACTGGCCAACAAGCAGTGGAAACCCAACAAGACTCTAATGACCAACCTCCAAGCGAGACAAAAGAAAAACCCAATAATTTTAGACCATATATATTAATAGCTATATTTGCTTTCTTACTTATTATTTTCGTACTAATGTATCTGAATTCAGACAATACATCCCAAACACCCCCACTAAACGCTCCAAGTCCAACTGCTGCATTACGAGTTGAGCCAACAAGTAGCAAAGAGACAAATGTTGCTCCCTCGACAATTGACTTAAAAACTATAAAAATAACAATTGTTAGCAATAAAGAAACAGAAATTCTTGCTAACGCTTTAAAAAAATTATTAACTCAATCAGAATTTCTAAATGTTGCCATAATTGATTCAACAAATCCAATTCCAGCAAAGTCATCTTTGTTATTTGCAAAATCTATTCCAGATGAAACCCGCCAAAAAGTAATGGCAGAGATTAAAAAAATATTTCCTGATATTTTAATTATCGAAAACCAAGATATAGAATCGGTAATTACTATAATTATAGGAAAATCTACATAAAATATTTTGCCTATTGACAAAAAGATTTCTATATGTCTTAATTAATTTGTATTTAAGATTTTACAAATGGTATCATCAAAAATTATTATTAAAAATAGCAAAAAAGGTTTTACGCTGATTGAGTTATTGGTTGTTATAGGTATTCTTGCAGTCCTCCTCGCAATTACTCTTATAGCAATAAACCCAGCAAAACAATTTTCACAGGCAAACAATACAAAAAGAAGAAGTGATGTTAATGCAGTACTTAATGCTATTAATCAGTATATGGCAGATAATAAAGGTGCAATTCCAGCAGGAATTACTGCTACTCCAACAGAGATTAGTAATGCAGGAGCAAACCTTTGTGGATCACTTATTACTAAATACCTTGCTGCTCTTCCTCGTGATCCTAAAGTATCCAATGGAAATCAAGTTAACCCTCCTTGCCCTGCAGTTTATAATATAGGATATAACGTTTCACAAGGTGCAGCCGACAACAGGATTACAGTTCAGACAATCGCAGGCAACGAAGAACTTGGTGAACACATCGAAGTTAGCCGCTAGCGCTTTCAATGCTTATAGCTTATGCAACAACAACAAGCAAAATATTTATCTAGCACTAAAATAATTTTGGTATATTTTGATATATTGACAAAGACAAAAATGTATGTTTATACTTAAATATATTAAACTTATTTAACATGAAAACAATTATAAATGCTAGTAGTTCCCGAAAAGGTTTTACGCTGATTGAGTTATTGGTTGTTATAGGTGTTTTGGCAGTCCTCCTCGCAATTACTCTTATAGCAATAAACCCAGCAAAACAATTTTCACAGGCAAACAATACAAAAAGAAGAAGTGATGTTAATGCAGTACTTAATGCTATTAATCAGTATATGGCAGATAATAAAGGTGCAATTCCAGCAGGAATTACTGCTACTCCAACAGAGATTAGTAATGCAGGAGCAAACCTTTGTGGGGCACTTATTACTAAATATATGGCTGCTCTTCCTCGTGATCCTAAAGTATCCAATGGAGCTCAAGTTAACCCTCCTTGCCCTGGAACTTATAATATAGGATATAACGTTTCACAAGGTGCAGCTGACAACAGGATTACAGTTCAGACAATCGCAGGCAACGAAGAACTTGGTGAACACATCGAAGTTAGCCGCTAAAATATTCTCTATCCTCAAGCTTGCAATTTTATAGTCAAATTAATACACTAAGATTATGATAAGTTTGTATTTAAGACTTCCTCTAATTTTTTTAAAATTTTGGTTTGTTGAAACACCAAGAACACTTGTTTTTTGTTTTGCCTCTTTTAACAGAGCATTCTTGCAATTATTTTCTCTACCTCTTTTAGTAAAAACATATTTTAAGCCTTGGAAAAATGAGTACAGAAAGGGGCTTGTTGGGTTTTCGATTGGTATGGGAATGTTTGTAAAATCAATTGTTATCATTGCTGATATTGTTCTATTGTTATTGCTTTTGACAGCTGAAATAGTTTTTACTCTTTCTTTTATCCTGTGGCCGATTGCTACCTTGTTTCTTTTTGACAGACTTTTCTTGCTTTTCTTTTCCCTCTCGGGCATCATGGTTATTTTTTTCCTTTTTAAACCGCGGCGCACGATGAATATATTGGAGTCAAAAAAATCAGCAACAGAGCTTGTTAAAAGTTTTCTTCGAAGATCCGATGTTCAGTTTCTTTTGCAAAAAGCAGGAATTGCCAAGTCGGAAATTCAATTAATTGATCTCTCCAAAGAAGCGCTCTTTGAGAATGCAGGCGGGACAGCCCCCTTAGATATTTTTGCATCATATTTATTGTTAACAGAAAATAAAACAAAATTATTATTCAATAAACAACTTAAGCCTTTAGATTTAGAAAATATTGTTAAGTGGGCAAAAAAAATGTTTCCTGATTCTCCAAAGCCGTTTAGAGTTAAATTTTGGGGTGACGGAATTGGAGAAGATTGGGTTTATGGATGGACAATAGAAACCAAAAAATATATGGTTGATTTAACATCACGGGTTTTAAAGAAAAAACCCATGCTTCTTGGAAGACAAGAAGAATACAAAGAGATAGTAGAAGGGTTATATAAAAATAGAAGTGTTCTTTTGGTCGGCGAGCCGGGCAGTGGCAAAACTTCACTCATTGACGCTTTGGCATATGAAAGCTTTGTTGGTAATCTAAAAGGCAACCTTTACCATCAGAGGTTTTTCCAGCTTTTAGTAGACCCTCTTATTGCAGGTGTCCAAAATCAAGGAGAACTTCAAAGTAGAATTGATGCCATAATCCAAGAAATTATTCATGCTAATAATGTAATTATTTTTATTCCAGACCTAGAAAACATTTTAGGCTCGTCTACTTTTAATCTTGATCTTTCGGGTCTTCTTATTCCATATCTTAAAGATGGCAATATTAAGATAATTGCAACTATTATTCCACCTTCATACAAAAAATTTGTTGAGCCAAGACAAAATCTTTTGGATCTTTTTGATGTCCTAAGGCTAGAAGAACCAACCAATGAGGTTACGCTTCAGATGCTTCTTGAAAAAACTATTGGGGTAGAAAGAAAAACCAATATAAATATTTCTTATAAAGCTGTTGTTGCGGCATTAAATTTGTCTTCGGAATATTTGCAAAATAGAGTAAAACCGGGTTCTTCTGTAAGGCTTTTGGAAGATACAGTTGAGGAGGTAATTCTTAATAACAAAAAAACAGTTGAGGAGCAAGATGTGATTGATAAAGTTAGAGCGAAAACTAAAATCTCAGTTGGCGCGCCGGATGAAAAGGAAAAAGAATTACTTTTGCATTTAGAAGACGAGATGCATAAACATATTGTTAATCAGAAAGACGCTATCTTTGCTGTATCTCAAGCTTTGCGACGCTTAAGATCTGGATTAAATACCGAAAATAAACCAATTTCATTTTTGTTTTTGGGCCCAACTGGTGTTGGTAAAACCGAAACTGCAAAAACACTTGCATCTTTATATTTTGGAGAAAACAAAATGATTAGACTTGACATGAGTGAATATAGTACAGATGAAGGCGCAAAGAGGTTATTAGGCGGAATGCCCGACGAAGAAGGTTTTACAGACAAGGTTTATAATCAGCCATTTTCGCTGATTCTTCTTGATGAATTCGAAAAGGCAACACGCTCAATTCAAGACTTATTTTTACAGGTTTTAGACGATGGCAGACTAACAGATAATAAAGGACAAACTGTTTCTTTTGTCAACGCGATTATTATCGCCACATCTAATGCCGCCTCAGAGTTTATAAGAGAAGAGGTCAAAAGACGAACAGCTACAGATAAAGGTTTTCAAGCAAGGTTACTCGAATTTCTGCAAGAAAAAGGAATTTTTACACCAGAGCTTCTTAACAGGTTTGACGATGTTATTGTTTTTAAGCCATTGGGAGTTGAAGAGGCAAATAAAATTACTAAATTGATGCTTAACGATCTTACCAACAAGCTATTAGTAAAAGATATTGTTGTTAATTTTGACGAAAGAGTAATTCAAAAAATAGTAACAGAAGGATTTAATGATCAATTTGGCGCCCGGCCAATCCGCCGCTTTATTCAAGATGACATAGAAGATTTGATAGCAAAAAAGGTGCTAAAAGATGCAATAAAAAGAGGAAACAAAATCTTATTCTCTACAGATGATGCTAATACCATCACAGTCATGGTTTCTTAGTAATAGAACTTGCTATTTGCTTTATCAATGACTATCATAAATATATGACCGAAAAGATGACTGGATACTTGCTCCTTTTTGTTGGGCTTGCCATAATGGTTATTTGTGTTGTAAGTATGTTTCTGGTTTTTACTAACAGGGTAAAACCATTCTCTGTTTTCAACATCTCATCAAATAGTTCTAACGGTTCTTTAAATATTAGTGATATTATTTCGGAGCTCCAAAAAAATAGTCCTAATGCTCTTAATCAAGCCATTTCGCTACCAAAGCTAGACATTCTTTCCCCAGAAGTTTTAAATCAGACATTAAACTTGTCTAGCCACTTTTTTCTTATGAGTTTTATATTGGGTTTTGGGTATAAGCTGGCAACTTTAGGAATTCAACTTATTCGCACAATTAATGTAAAGCTTAAATCTCATTTGCTTGAGGTAATAAATAACGGTGATCAGGCTAAGTCTGAACAATCAGAACTTCAATCAATATCTTCCCAACCCGTACAACCGGGAGAACCAGTGCAGCCCATACAGCCTATGCAAATTTAGTGTTGAAGATCAGAAGCTTATTTGGTATACTAGCTCTACAATGCCAGCAGTACAAAGAAGCGAGTTTTTGTTAGCACTAAATCAAGTTGCCAACGAACGAGGTGTGGATATTTCTGTGGTTTTAGACACAGTTAAGAATGCCATTCTTGCTGCTTATAAAAAAGATCATCCAGGAATAGATATAAAAGATCATACTACAACTCTTGATAAAAATACTGGAGAAGCAAAAATACACTACAAGAGTAAAAATGTTACGCCTCCAGGTTTTGGAAGAATTGCAGCGCAAACTGCAAGACAAGTAATTCTACAAAAAATAAGAGAGAAAGAAAAAGAAGCAATAATTGCAGATTATAAATTAAGAATAGGAACTGTAACAAATGGTATGGTTTTACGTTTCGCAGGCCCTAATGTAGTTGTTGACATTGGTAAAACAGAGGCAATTATGCCTCCCCCAGAACAAATTCAAAATGAAAAATACCGCTTAAACCAAAGGCTTGCTGTTTATATTTCTGAGATTAGAGAAGGACCAAAAGGTCAAGAAATAATAGTTTCAAGAGCAAGTAAAGAGTTATTGATTGGACTATTTAAAAGAGAAGTTCCAGAGGCTGCAAAGGGAAGCGTTATTATAAAAGGTATTGCCAGAGAGGCAGGTGTCCGAAGCAAGATCGCGGTTTACTCGAATATGCAAGGTATTGATCCTGTTGGAAGCTGTGTTGGGCAGAAAGGGGTAAGGGTACAGACTGTAATTCAGGAGTTTGGCGGACTTGAAAAAATTGACATTATTCAATGGAATGAAAACCCAAAAGATTATATTGCACAGGCCCTTTCTCCTGCTAAGAATATTAAGGTTGAGGTTTTGGAAGATAAAAAAGTAGCGCATGTATTTGTACCCGAACAAGAACTATCCTTAGCAATTGGAAAAGACGGACAGAACGTTAGGCTTGCATCAAAATTAACAGGGTATAGGATTGAGATAGAAGGAGAGGAGGAGAAAAAAGAAGCAAAGACAGAACAGGTAGAATCCAAAGTAGAGTTAGCAGAAAAGGAAGAGAAACTCAAGGCTCAAAGTGTAAAGCTAAAATCTACAGCGTAAAGCGTAAAAGTTTTGAGTTTTAAGCTGTTAGTTTTGCACCTTGAGTTTTGAGTTTTTTAAAGTATGGATAAAAAGTATAGAACGCCAGTAGTTGCAGTTTTGGGTCATGTTGATCATGGTAAAACCACTTTATTAGATGCTATTCGAAAAACCAACATTGCTGCTCACGAATTTGGCGGTATTACACAAAGGATTGGAGCATCAAGCGTAAAATTTATAACCGAGGGCCAAGAAAGAAAAATTACTTTTATAGATACCCCAGGCCACGTTGCTTTTATGCGTATGCGGGGACGAGGCGTACAGGCCGCAGACTTGGGCCTTTTGGTGGTATCAACCACCGATGGAGTAATGCCTCAAACAAGAGAAAGTATAAAACTTTTACAGGCTTCAAAAACTCCTTTTATAGTTGTTTTAACAAAATCAGATCTCCCCAACACAAACATAGAAAAAGTTAAGCGGGAGCTTCTAAAAGAAAGTGTTTTATTAGAAGGATATGGTGGTGATGTTCCATATATTTCTGTTTCGGCGAAAACAAATACAAATATAAAAGAATTGCTAGATCTAATTTTAGTTGTTTTTGAGTTAAGGCAAAAAAACATATCTATTTCGGAACAAGCAGAGTTCAAAGGTATCGTTGTTGAGTCAAAACTTGATCCTAAATCAGGTCCTAAGGCAACAATTATTATTAAAAATGGTTCTATTGTAATAAGAGACGAGATAGAAGCGGATAGAGCTTTGGCACGAGTGAAAGCTATTGTAAATGATAATGCCGGACGCTTGCAAAAAGCAACAATTGGAGATGCTGTTGAAATTTTGGGATTTGAAAAAGTTCCAAATGTTGGAAGTGTTGTTACTAAAAAATCAAGTATAGAAAAAGTATCTATTCCGGCTGTAACAACAACAACTAAAGCTCAACCTTCCAACGAAGGCATATCAATAATCCTTTGCGCAGATACACAAGGCGTATTGGATGCTATAGTTAACCAACTTCCAAAAACAGTCTCAATTGTATCTCAAAAGACTGGAGAGATAACCCATGCTGACGTTTTATTTGCTAAATCGGTTGGCGCTATGATAATTGGATTTAATATAAAAGTTAACTCTCAAGTTTTAAAACTGGCAAGTATCGAAAAAGTTTTATTTAAAAACTACAACATAATATACCAACTTATAGATGAGATAAATGATGTATTAAAGGGAAAACAGCTAAAAGTAGAGGAGGAAATTTTTGGTAAGGCAAAAGTTTTGGCATCTTTTCCCTATGAAAAAACAAAAGTGCTTGGGATAACGGTACTGGAAGGAAGGGTTGCTAGAGGAGATAAGGCGAGATTGACTCGAAAAGATGAAGTTATTGGAGAAAGCGTTGTTTCATCGGTTAGAGTTGGTAAAAATGCTATCTCAAAAGTCGAAAAAGGACATGAGGCAGGTATAATTCTTTCGCCTTTCCTTGACTTTGTAATAGAAGACATGTTAATATTCCATCACTAAAGACGCATCTTTTAGTGTGTAATTTGTTATATGGATAGTCTTACGCTACAAAAAATAAAAGACCTTTTAGACAAAAACAATAAAATTGGAATTGCAGTTGGAAAAAACCCAGGAATTGATGAGATGGGAGCAGCGCTTGCTCTTTACTTAAGTTTGCTTAAGTTGGAAAGATCAGTTTATATTTCTTGCCCAACAGAACCAATAGTTGAGGTATCTTCTTTAGTTGGCATTGATAAAGTAAAAACTAGTTTTGATTCTGGGAATTCAGGAGACCTTACTGTTTCGTTTCCTTATAAAGATGGGGAAATAGAAAAAATTTCTTATACTTTAGAGGATGGATTTTTAAATATTCTAGTAAAAGCAGGAGAGATCGGACTGTCTTTTAATGAAAAAGGGATAAGATATAAAAGAGGAGGAGTGGTAGCGGGAGTGGTTTTCACAATCGGAACTCCAAGACTTTCTGATTTACAATTATCTGATGTACAAGCATTAAAAGATACAAAGATTATTAATATAGATAATAATGCCGAAAATCAAGGATACGGTGATATTGTTCTAGTTTCGGCCAATCTCTCATCCGTCTCTGAACAAGTGGCATCCCTCATATTTTCGTTAGGCCTTAAAATGGATGTCGATATAGCACAAAATCTTTTATCGGGGTTAGGAAGTGCTACAGATAACTTTCAAAATCCAAATACAACTCCATTAGCATTTGAAATGGCAGCAAGCCTTATGAAAAAAGGAGCTGTTAGGGTAAGAAGTAGACCTCATTCCTTCTTCTCGCCCCCAACACAAAAACAACCTAGGGAAAATAAACAAGATGAGGATAATCCGCCAGACGATTGGCTCGCGCCAAAAATTTATAAAGGCTCGACCACTTTATAAATTGTGTTATAATACAAATATGCCACTTACTCCAAAACAAAAACAAAATGTAATAAAACAATTCCAAACCTCAAAAGATGATACTGGAAGTCCAGAGGTTCAGATTGCACTTCTTACAACAAGAGTTAACCGACTTACAGAACATCTAAACCAGCATGACCATGATATACATAGCAGACGCGGACTTTTGTCTATGATTGCAAAAAGAAGAAGGATTATCAATTTACTTTCAAAAATAGATAAAAAACGCTCCATATCAATTGAAAAAAAGATAGGACTTAAAACTGCATGAATTTATGACAGAAAAGACCTCGGCTATTTTAGATTTAGATGGAAGAAAGTTAACCATCGAAATGGGACGACTTGCACAACAATCAACTTCTTCGATTCTTGCTCGAATGGGCGATACTATGGTTTTGGTAACAGTTGTTGAAGGAGATATAAGAACAGATGTTGATTATTTTCCTTTAACTGTTGAGTATATAGAAAGACTTTATGCAGGAGGACGAATAAAGGGCAGTCGCTGGGTTAAAAGAGAGGGTCGACCAAGCGATGACGCAATACTTAGTGCTCGTCTAATAGATAGATCGATTAGGCCACTTTTCTCAAAAGAATACAAAAATGAAGTACAAATAATAGTAACAGTGTTATCTGTGGATGGAGAAAATGCTCCTGATGTGCTCTCTGTTATTGCAACTTCCACTGCCCTTGCTGTATCTAAAATTCCCTGGCTTGGCCCAATAGGAGGAGTTAGAATAGGATATATAAAAGAAAAGGGACCAACGACCGCCTCAGGGTCAGAATTTTTAATAAATCCAGGAATGACTGAACTTGCGCTTTCGGAATTAGATTTATTTGTCTCTGGGCTAAAAGACAAGACTATAATGATAGAGGCAGGAGCAATGCAAGTGCCAGAAGGAATAGTTTTAGAAGCCATAAAAAGAGCACAGATAGAAAACTCAAAGATTATTAATTTTATAGAAGATTTTGTTAAAAAAGTTGGGCAAAAAAAAGAAGCAATTACCAAAGACACCACTCTCGCAGAGCTTATGCAAAAAATTGAAAAATCATATAAGGATGAAGTTGTGAAATTAGTGAGCGCCCGCGTAAATAAAGAATCGTCTGGGGGCGCAGAAGATATTATCGATACAATTTATGATAATGAGCAAATTTCTAATCCAGAAAAAGCTTTAGATAAAAAACTTATTGCAAAAGCAATTGAACTTGTTTTATATAAGATCATAAGAGAAAATATTTTAAATAAAGGCATTAGGCCAGATGGGAGACAGGCTGATGAAATAAGAACAATTTCTAGCCAAGTTTCTGTTTTACCAAGAACCCATGGTTCGGCTATTTTTCAAAGAGGAGACACCCAAGCTTTAACTGTTGTTACTCTTGGTTCACCAAGGCTGGAACAACTAATAGAATCCCCCGAAGGCGAAGAATCAAAAAGATATATCCATCATTACTCAATGCCTCCATACTCTCTTGGGGAAACTGGAAGAATAGGTGTTCCATCACGACGTGAAATAGGCCATGGAGCATTGGCAGAAAAAGCAATAGAAGCAGTTATACCTAAACAAGAACACTTTCCTTATACTATTAGAGTTGTTTCCGAAATCTTATCTTCCAATGGTTCAACCTCAATGGCTTCTGTTTGCGGATCAACCCTTGCTTTAATGGATGCTGGAGTTCCTATAGAAAAAATGATTGCTGGTATTGCAATGGGCATGGTAGAGAGCGATGAAAAGTATGTATTATTAACAGACATTTTAGGTCTTGAGGATTTTTCTGGAGATATGGATTTTAAAGTTGCAGGCACTGACAGTGGTATTACTGCAATTCAACTTGATGTTAAGATTTTGGGACTAACATTAAACCAAATTAAAGACGTTTTTGAAAAAGCTAAAAAAGCAAGATTATTTATTTTGGAAAAAATGCAAAGCGTTATATCTTCTCCTCGTAAAGGGGTATCTGAATATGCGCCAAAGATTGAGCAGATTAATATAACGGTCGAAAAAATTGGGGATTTGATAGGCCCTGGAGGAAGAGTAATTAAAAATATTATTGCTCAAACTGGAACAACAGTTGATGTTGAGGATGATGGTTTGGTAACAGTTTCTGGAACATCAAAGGAAGCAGTAGATGCAGCCCTTAAGTGGGTTAAAGGAATAACACGCGAAATTAAAGTCGGCGAAATTTTTACAGGTGCGATAAAAAGGATTCTTCCCTTTGGTGCCTTTGTAGAAATATTGCCCGGAAAAGAGGGAATGGTACATGTTTCTCAAATGGCAACAAAATTTGTTAGAAATCCAAGTGAGGTAGTTTCAATTGGCCAAAAAGTTAAGGCTCGCGTTATTGAAATAGATGATCAAGGAAGAATAAACCTTTCAATGTTATTAGAAACAGATGCTATTATTCCAGAACGACATCATGACTTTGAAAAAAGAATGGAAACCATAAAACCAAACGAACACCCGCTGGCTAGACAATTTAGAAGAGAACGCGCAGGCTCCGCCACTAATTGGAGAAGAGGCTCCTCTAACCAAACAAGAGGACGAACGCAGTCTCCCCGATTTCGCAAAACCCACTATTGATCTTGAGAAGCATACTTTTCCAGAAAAGAAAACACTTTTTGATTAAAAGCGTCTCCGTTTTTAGAAATAATATCGTGACCAGAATTAACTTCCCATCCCATTTTAGGCTCATTAGCAAGGGTTATAAGATAACTTCCTTGGTTTGGACCAATTATTTCATCCTTGGAAGACCAAGCAATAAAGATTGGTACATGAATATTGAGGATTAATCTATCAGGACTAAAGCGATCATAGTCATAACCTAGCTCAAACGCTGCTGCCACTCGGGTTATTGGTCTAAAAACCACAGGGAATCTTCGCATTTTGATTCTGAAGTCGAACAGTTGTTTGTAGCTTGCATAAGGATCTGCTGCAATTACAAAATCTCCCTTACCAGTAAGACCAACTTCTATAATTGATGTTGATGCTCCCATTGATTCGCCTAAGAATCCAATCTTTTTACCTTTATTTTCTGGCAATGATGCCATATAATCGTAAGCTGCTTCCAAATCTTTCCATTCCTCAACACCAAGTGTCTCCCCGTCCCCATCGCTTTGACCAACCCCTCTAAGCTCAATAAGAAGAGTTGAATAGTTAGCATCGTGCAGTACTCTTGACGTTTCTAGCATTCCTGCTTTTCCTCCATCTGGATCAAAGCCATGAACAAGAATTACTACTGCCTTGGAATCTTTAACAGGCAGATACCATGAATAAATCCTTAAACCATCGGAAGTAAGAAAGCTTAGGGTTTGGTAAAAAAAGGGTGGTTTAGGAAACGACTGCCAATTGTTTGCAAAACGATGATGAATCTCACGTCTAATTTGATACCATGCATAACCAATGCTTCCAACTAGGATAGTTAAAACAATAATTAAAAATGCAATCAAAACAAAAATCAATTTCTTCACAATTCATAATCCCCCCTCCGTGCATCTTCTTTAGTTCTACTTGGATACCAAATATCTTCGAATCTTGTATATTCTGTAAGTGGTATACTACTACCATCCTCGTTCTGGGGATGTTGCCAATCAAGTGGTACTCGTCTTATTTCTCTGTTGAGCCAAACGCGTGGTCTAACCTCTGGGTCTTTACCAAAAATGTCTTCAGCCATATTTTATGATAATCTAATCAATTTGGGTAGTGACAATGTTTGTATTTCTTTGGAGTTCCATCTGGTTTAGTCGCTCCGCACCAGCATGGATCATTGCGGCCAAGCTTTTTTCTCGTACCGCTGATTCCTGCTAATCCAGACGCTGATTGGCGCTGATCTATATTTGTGTGTTGTTCAGCGTTTTGATCTGCGGCATTGTCAAACGTGCCAGCCGTGTTTGACGCGGTGCCTGCTGCCTGCATAGTGATATTTCGATGCTGATGGGAAACAACTGGCGTCTGTTGTACGTGTATCCTAAATATTCTATGCACTATTTCATCGTCTATACCATTAATTAATTGTTCAAACATCTTAAATGCCTCGTTTTTATATTCAACCAACGGCTCTCTTTGCCCATAACCTCTAAGCCCAATACCTTGACGAAGGTTTTCTACAGCATCTAAATGATCCATCCAAAGCTTGTCTATGGTTGACAACATCACAAATCTTTCAACTTGACGCATAACATCCTTGTCCATTTCTTTTTCTCGTTTTTCGTAAATGTCTTTCGACACTTTAGACAAAAAATCTATCTTCTCCTGATCCAGCGCAAAACTTCTAAGTTGCTCTGTAAGTTGTTTTTTGGATTCTTCGTCAAAAGGTATGATTGTTGTAAAATTATCAATTATTTTTTCATCAACCGATTTTCCATCCTCAAATGCTTGTCCAATTTGCATTTGTACTAAAGTTGTAATGGCAGCATTGATCTTATTTATTATGTCTTCCTTAAGTATTACTGCATCTTTGCCTTCCAAAACTCTTCTTCGTCTTGTATAAATTATTTCCCTCTGTTTATTTAATACATCATCGTATTCAACTAAGTGCTTTCGTATGTCAAAATTAAATCCTTCCACTTTACTCTGGGCTTGTTCAATTGCTCTTGAAACAATTCCATGTTGAAGCGGAACATCTTCGGGCATATTAAATCTTGTCATAAGATTAGCAATTGTTCCACCCCCAAAAATGCGCATTATTTCATCATCAAGACTTATAAAAAATCGCGATTCCCCTGGATCTCCTTGCCTACCGCTTCTACCTCTTAACTGGTTATCTATTCTTCGCGACTCATGTCGCTCAGTTCCTATTACAAAAAGACCGCCAAGAGAAACTACCTCTTCGTGTTTTTTCTCCCATTCTTTCCACTTACTGGCATCTCTTTTCTCTTTGTCATCTGTATGTTTTGGCGTATCGCCTCCCAAAATAATATCTACTCCACGTCCTGCCATATTGGTGGCAACAGTTACAGCATGCTTTTCTCCTGCTTTAGCAATTATTCGTGCTTCTTGTTCATGGTTTTTAGCATTTAGCATTTCATGTTTTATCCCTCGTCTTTTAAGAAGCTCCGAAATTAACTCGTTTTTTTCTATAGAGGTTGTTCCAACCAAAATTGGCTGTCCTTCTTTATGGGCTTTTTCAATCTCGTTGGCAATTGCCGATAGCTTTGCGCGACCAGTTTTATAAACAGCATCTTGGTGATCTATTCGAATCATTGGTCTATTAGTTGGAATTACCACAACATCAAGTTTGTAGATTTTATGGAATTCTTCTGCCTCCGTTACCGCTGTCCCAGTCATTCCCGAAAGCTTTTCGTACATTCTAAAGTAATTTTGCAAGGAAACAGTTGCTAATGTTTTTGACTCTCTTTGGATTATAACACCTTCTTTTGCCTCTATAGCTTGATGCAAGCCCTCGGATAGTCTTCTGCCAAACATTAACCTTCCAGTAAATTCGTCAACCAAAATAACTTGACCTTCTTTAACAATGTAATCTTTTTCTTTTTTAAATAACGTACGGGCTTTTAATGCCGCCTCTAAATGATAAACTGTATCAAAGTCTTTTTCGTAGATATTGTTTATTCCATACAGCTTCTCAATCTTTACAATTCCATGATCGGTTAAGTGAGCAGTTCGAAGCTTTTCATCTATTTTATAATCTACTTCTGAATTTAATTTTCCAACAAGCTTTGCATACTCATAATATTTTTGAGTTGGCGCCTCGTCTGGAGCTGAAATTATATGAGGGGTTCTTGCCTCATCAATAAGAACCGAATCTACTTCATCTACAATTGCAAAATAATAACCTCGTTGCACTGTTTCTTCTATATTTTGCGCCATGTTATCCCGAAGATAATCAAAACCAAATTCAGAGTTTATTCCATAAACAATATCAGCTTTATAAGCTTCTTTTCTATTTATTGGTTTTAAATGAGATAATCTAAAATCTGAATGGTTTTTATTTAAATACTCTAAATCGAATAAAAATGATTGCTCGTTAATAATTGAGGCAACTTTAAGACCTAATAGATTAAGTGCTGGTCCCATCCAACCAGCATCACGGCGAGCCAAATAATCATTTACTGTTACTAAGTGAACACTTTTACCAGTTAAGCTATGCAAATATAATGCTGGAATCGCAGAAAGAGTTTTACCTTCTCCGGTTTTTTGTTCTGCAATTTTTCCTTGCCCTAAAATTATTCCTGCCATAAGCTGTACATCGTAATGTCTTTGATTTATGGTTCTTCGCGCAGCCTCCCTTACCAATGCAAAAGCTTCTGGCAATATAATATCTAAAGATTCGCCCAACGTTATTCTTTCTCTAAATTCTTGTGTTTTTTTAGGAAAGTCTTTATCTTTTAATTTTTTCACACTTTCCTCAAGAGCGTTTATCGCAAAAACAATGGGGGGGAGTTTTTTAATTTCTTTTTCGTTGGAATCAAAGAGTTTGTTTAAAAACGGTATCATTGTATTTTAATTCTACCATAGATGGGTATCAAAAAAAATCCCGCACCATGTTATGGTGCGGGATTACCAACTGATCAATTGGTAATGCTCTCCGTCGGCTGACGGACTTACCAATTTATCTCTTCTTATGCTTTTTTTTCTTCTTTGCCATTTTTATCTCACCCCCTTTTTTTTTAAAACGATAATAATATGGTGAATAATTTTTTAAAATTTGTCAAGTAAAATACCTTGCTTCAGAAGTGATGGATAAAGGCTTAAAATAGGGAAAAATAATGATCGTTAAATTAGCGCTTTTTTGGGGTTATTTTTTCGAAATTTAAATATTTTTGTAAAATTTTTGGAATTAAAATACTTCCATCTTCTTGTTGACAATTTTCTAAAATTGCAACAATAGTTCTTCCAATCGCAAAAGCAGTACCATTTAAAATATGCACAAACTTTTTTTTATTTGGCTTCGCAGAATATTTAATGTTTAAACGTCTTGATTGAAAATCTGTTGTTGTGGACGTTGACGTTACTTCTCGATATTTGTTTTGTGATGGAATCCAAGCTTCGATATCGTATTTTCTTGCCGCCGGAAAACCTAAATCGCCAGTGCACATTTTTACAACTTGATATGGAATTTCTAAAAACTGAAATAATCTCTCTTCCAAACTTAATAGATATTCATGTTCTTTGTCGTCCTGATCTTCTGTAACAAACGAGACCATCTCAACTTTGTCAAATTGATGGACTCTCAAAATTCCTCTTGTATCTTTTCCGTAAGATCCTGCTTCTCTTCTGAAAGCCGATGAGAAACCCACATATCTAAGTGGTAATATTCTGCTTTGCAGAATTTCATCTTTATGCATTGATACTATTGAATGCTCCGCTGTTCCAACCAAAACCAAATCATCTTTAGGAATTGAGAATATGTCTTCATCTGCTCCATGCTCCATATAGCCCAAGTCTTGCATTACATTTTTTTTGATAAGTGTTGGGGGGACAACTGAAATAAAACCTTCTTTAATAAGCGTTTCAAATGCTACCTGCACAAGAGCAAATTCCAACATTACTCCTTCATTTTTAAGATAAGCAAATCTAGTCCCCGAAACTTTTGCTGCTCTTTTTACATCGATGATGTCTAGTTGTTCTCCTAATTCTAAATGATCTTTTGGTTCAAAAGCAAACCCTGTTGGCTCTTTATATTTTCTAATTACTTCATTTTCTGTTTCATTTTTACCAACCTGAACATCTAGTTTTGGTAAATTTGGAATTTTTAGAAGCTCGTTACTCAGTTGTTCTTCAACTGCTTTTAATGCGTGTTCTTGTTTTTCAAGTTTTTCTTTTATATCCCTCCCTTTCTTAATATCTTTGTTTCTTGACAAACGATTTCTCTCTTCGCGTAACTTTTGAACAGAAAGCGCAAGCTCTCTATATTTAGCGTCAATCTCTAAAACATGGTTAATGTCAACATGAAAGCCTTTGTCCTTTGCAGCTTTTTGGATAACCCCAGAGTTTTCTCTGATAAACTTTATATCAAGCATATTTCTTGTTTGTCACGCTGAATCTATTTCAGCATCTCGTTTCTTTATTTTAGATCCTGAACCAAGTTCAGGATGACACGATGAATAATAGGCTTCAGCTTTTGTACTGCCATATATCTATGATTATACTTCTTCATCTCATCTCTGGTCAATTCGCTTTCGTGATAATACTTTTTAAGCTTTGGTAAATAAAAAAATGAACGATATGGATATCCTCTAAGCAATTTTAAGTAAGGTTTTTCTGCAATGAGCCCATCAACTTTTCCAGATGCGCTCCAAACTTTACCGTCTGGCAATGCAAATGATATTGATACAACAAACGAAGCTTTACGGTTATTTTTTGGAAGACTTTTTGATACTTTTATCATATTTTTAACAAGTTCCTCATCATTTGCCTCGTATCCCAACCATCGTCTACTTTTGACACCCGGCGCTCCTCCCAACGCATCTATTTCCAATCCTCCATCATCTGCAATCGCTGGCAATCCGCTTTTTTTAGCATAAAAAAGCGCTTTTGTTTGCGAATTTTCTTTATATGTTTTTCCTTTCTCTTCTATATCATCTGTAATTACAACATCTTTTAAAGAAACTAACTGTATTGGAAAATCAGCCAAAAAATCCTTATACTCCCTCAATTTCCCAGGATTAGTTGTGGCAATCAGCAACTTTTTCAAACTTTTACCCATCCTATTTCCTCAAAAGCTTAATAAAATCACCTGTAGAAAGATTAATGGGCTTGAGTATACCATTTCGTAAAGTACCTTTCTTAATAACTTTTTGAAGGGGAACGATAACAGTTTGTTTTTGATCATTTGATGTCCGAGAAAGTTTTATGTGCCTTCCTCGTTGATGAACAACGGTAAATCCAATCTTCTGTAACGCTTTTACTGTGTCCTTTCCGGAGACTTGTGGTAGTTTAGGCATTAATATTTAATCGGACGGGTACCATAAATTGATTTCGAATGTCGTAACCTTGATCTGTCTCTTCTATTTCATCTTCTAAATATAGAGCAATTGCTTCTTTAATATTCTTTAATGCCTCTTCAAAAGTTCCTCCTTGAGACGCACATCCTGGAAGAGAAGGAACCCAAACAGAATACCCCCCCTCGCTTTCTTTTTGAAATATAACGTTGTATTCCAAAACTTTTCGTTTCATACATTAAAATTTTACCACATATTTTTTCCTAGCGCTACTTCTTAAATATCCTCAATCCCAAACAACTCCAATTCCCCACCACAATACTTCAATTTTATGGCTTTTCGATAGACCGAAGTGTTGGGAAAAGAATTACTTCTTTCACTACCCAAGTGTTGGTAAAAAACATTGTTAATCTATCTATACCAATTCCTATTCCTCCAAGCGGCGGCATGCCATACTCCATTGCAGTTAAAAAATCTTCGTCTACATGTTGAGCCTCTTCTTTATCTTTTCGTGCAATTTTACTGTCAGCAACAAATCTTTCTCTTTGAATCGTAGAATCTGTAAGCTCAGACCAGCCATCGCAAATTTCTTTTCCGCCAATATAACCTTCAAATCTCTCAACCCATCCTTTTTTACTTCGATGCGCTTTTGAAAGAGGACTCGCATCTTCCGGATAATCTATAATCCATGTTGGTTCGTGTAAAGTCTTTGGAACTAAATGTTCAAAAATAGCAAAAATTAGCTGGCCTTTTGTTTCTCCGCCAACAAGCTGCATTTCCTTACAATGTCTTCTAGCATAGTCTGCCAAACTATCCATAGTTTCTTTATCAATATCCAAACCTAATTTTTCTTTTAAAATCACAGACATTTCTATCCTTGGCCATTTATTTCCAATATCTATTTTTTTATCTTCTATTTGCAAAGTTGTGTGTCCATAAAGTTTTTTTGCCAAATGTTTAAAAAGTCCTTCAGCCACATCCATAACCTTCTGGTAATCAGCGTATGCTTCGTACCACTCAATCATTGTAAACTCAGGAAAATGGCTATGATCTATACCTTCATTGCGAAAATCTTTACAAATCTCATATACTTTTTCGTATCCTCCAATAACAAGTCTTTTGAGATACAATTCGTCAGCGATACGAAGATAGAAATCCCTACTTAAAGCATTAACATGAGTTTTAAATGGCTTTGCATTTGCGCCTCCATAAAGAGGCTGAAGCGTCGGAGTCTCAACCTCCCAAAAACCTAATTTATCTAGATATTCGCGAACGCCGCTTACTAATTTTGTCCTAATATTAAATCTTTCTCTAACTTCCGGATTAACAAGCAAATCCAGATATCGCTGACGATAACGAGTTTCCGCGTCTTTTAACCCAAAATGAGTACTTGGCAATGCCTGTAAGGATTTAGTAAGTAAAACAAATTTATCTGGGGCAATAGAAATTTCTCCGGCAATTGTTTTTACAACCTTTCCTTCTGCTCCAATAAAATCACCAATGTCTAATAAATCAATAATTTTATATTGCTTATCTCCTAACAATTTTTTCTGAAAGAAAATTTGAATTTTTCCAGTTTCGTCTTTTAAGTCTGCAAATGCAATATTCCCATGGGTTCGTAAGGAGAATATTCGACCGGAAGTCTTAACAATTTTTCCTTCACTTTTTAGCGCTTCTTGTACCGTATGTTTTTTTGGATATGAGGCAGGATATGGATCAATACCCAATGCTTTTAGTTTTTTAAGCTTTTCAATCTTTGCACTTCTTAAGTCCAACTCTTCCATAATAAATACAACTCTAATATATCATCAATTGTATTATTTTGCCAGTTTAATCCTAACATGAGGGTATTCTCTTTGCGGCCTACCTATTTTGGGGACACGGAGCAAAGGCACAGCTTGGCGGTTGGCGGGATACATACGATCCATCCGGACACTCCTTCACATCCTGCGCACAAACCACTTGATCTCCTTGATCCCCGCCTGTTGGCAAGGCAGAGGTGAATTTGAAGGTGGAGAGGATTTGGTCAACTTTAGAAATGGAATTTTTATTTAAAACTTCAAATATCACTCCAATATCATACGAAATTGGTTTAGGGAAAAATATTACAGCATAAGGACCTCTCGTTTTAGTAAATTTACTATTTAATGATTCATTAAGTATAAAATTAAATACATTTATACCGTTCAATAATGTGACTTTTTCCTCGCTTGGAGCATTACAGGATATGCTTCCTCCCACTCCTGTGGCATCGCAATGGCATTGAGCTGCTTTTTCTGCATTGACAAGTGTAATATCAGTAGTAACGCCACAATCATAACTAAATGCTTCCAGCCTTACTATCTGAGTATTTGTGGTACCTTCATAAAATGTTCCACCCAAAATATCAGTATAAGGACTATAGGAAATATCAGGAGGATATTTTAGTGTAATGTCATATTTTTTGTTTGTATATGTCTTCCAATTCGCAGTTTCGTCTTGGGTTGGAGATAGTTGGGAAGGAGCTGTTGGGGAAATTGAAGATGGAGGTCTTGAAGTAGTTCTTTGTGAACTTAGCAATAGGGTAAAAATACTTCCGATAACAACAATAACCACCAAGATAACCGCCGCAATAATCCACTGATTTGGCTTCTTGCTTACTGGCACTGGGTTTATTGGCGGTTGCTGAACTTGATTGTTAACCATTTGTTCTTCCATAGTATCAGTATAGCATATTGCCCCGAGAATTCACCTCGGAGGAGTCGAGGTCGTTGCCTCGCCACCGTCCGAGGTGGAAGGCGGGATTACTCCACAACCTCCACCTCAAGTTCCGGAGAAAAACCAAAGGTTTTATAAAATTTCTCTTTTATTCTTTCTATTATTGAATAAACGTCATCAAACTTTGCGCTGTCAACATTTACAATATAATTTGCATGTTTTCTAGAAACCTCTGCTCCTCCTACTTTAAAACTAGAAAACCCTAAGCGATTTATAATATATCCTGTTGATGCTTTATGATACCATTTATTATTAACCAACTCTTTTATGCCTGGCCACTTGTTGATAATCTTTTCGATATCTTCTTTCTTAACAATATTTTTAAACACAGACCCGCAAGATGGATATTCCATTGGGTGGTTTTTATTTCTGTAATCAATATGCGAAAAGTATTCCTCTTTTGCTTTAGCCATCTTATCGTTAGCAATATTTAGCTTGAAATAACAATTTCCGATAATCCAGTTTTTGTTTTTCTTAACTAAACTCTCTCTGTAGTCAAACTTAAGATCAGACGCCTTGAGTGTTTTTTGAACAAATTCTCCATTGGCTCCAATTTCAAAAACTTCTATGCTATCAACGCTTCTTGATATTTCGCCACCAAATGCTCCAACATTACCTCGTATTGCTCCGCCAACTGTACTTGGCAAACCGCCTGCCCATTCAAGTCCAATTAGATTTTTTGCAAAACAAAATTGAATTAAGTCATCGAAAAGCACCGAAGAAAATGCTTCGATCAACCCCGAATCTTTCATCTTAATTCCGTTTTTAGAAGAGGTTGATAGCCATAAAACCGCTCCATCAAAAGACTTATCGTTTACTAAAATGTTCGAACCAAGACCAAGGGGCAGAATTTTTTCTATATTATTTTCTCGGACAAACTCCAAAGCCTGTAAAAGGTCTTTCTTGTTTTCTATTTTAAGAACAAACTTCGCCTTTCCGCCAATTTTATAATAAAGAATTTCCTTTAAGGAAAAATCCCGATAAATTATCATAAGACTACTATTGACAAACTTGTCTATATATTTTACAATATATGTGTATGCAATTACCAGTATTAAAAAGCATAACCGATGTAAGACGCGATACAAAAACAATTCTAAATGAAGTGAAGAAGAAGAAAAAGATAGTTTTAGTTACTAAAAATAACGATGGACTGTCAGTAATTATTTCTCCCGATTATTTTCAATCGA
>Ga0213870_1000349_pt1 | contig 22991 bp, 15 predicted proteins | sample WICALVC2017_Meta_FD_160119 | JGI IMG/M metagenome (GOLD analysis project Ga0213870, IMG submission 160119) | Freshwater microbial communities from subterranean cave lake in Wind Cave National Park, South Dakota, United States - WICALVC2017 | ecosystem: Environmental > Aquatic > Deep subsurface >... | reverse complement strand
TTCTATATTACTCTACTTTAATGATTTAAATCATTAAAGCATAAAAATATGAACATAAGCGTTGTTATTCCCAATTACAATGGAGAGAATTTACTAAAAAAGAACCTACCAAAAGTTTTTGAAGCAGCAGGATATTGGCAAAAGCAGCAGAGTAGGCAAGCTGAAATTATTGTTGCAGATGATTGTTCAAAAGACAACTCAATAGAAGAAATAAAATATCAAATATCAAAAATCAATCCTTCGACAAGCTCAGGACAAAAATCAAAAATAATTATTAAATATTTAGAGAATGAGAGAAACTTAGGTTTTGCGTCAACGGTTAATCGAGGCGTTGAGGACTCGGAGGGAGAGGTTGTTGTTTTACTTAATACTGATGTTATACCTGAAAAAGACTTTTTAATTCCTCTGCTTTCGCATTTTACAGACGAGAAAGTTTTTGCTGTTGGGTGTATGGATAAAAGCATTGAAGATGGTAAAACAATCTTGCGAGGGCGCGGAATTGGAAAGTGGCAAAGAGGTTTTCTTGTTCATTCTCGGGGTGAAGTTGATAAGACCAATACTCTTTGGGTTGCTGGCGGAAGCGGCGCGTTTAGAAAATCAACATGGGACAAACTCGGGGGTTTTGACGAATTGTATAGTCCTTTTTATTGGGAAGATATCGATTTATCATATAGGGCTATTAAGTCAGGTTTCAAAGTGCTATTTGAACCGAAAAGTACTGTTACTCACGAGCACGAAAAAGGTGCGATTAAGGGGACATATTCATCGTTTAAAATAAAGACGATTGCTTTTAGAAATCAATTTATTTTTGCTTGGAAAAACGCAACCGATCTAGACTTACTATTTCTTCATGTTTTTTGGCTACCATACCATTTTGTAAAATCTTTTGCTAGCGGGGAATGGGCTTTTGTTTTAGGATTTTTTCAAGCTTTTATAAGATTACTACTTGTAATAAAATCTAAGATACGTTCGCAGAAATATTTTATCAAATCTGATAGGGAAGTCCTGAAAGAATTTAAATGACGTGATAAAAACTGAAAAATACAGCAACATTCTTGCTTATATAATTTCTTTTGTCTTTATTTTAGCTGGTGTTTTGGTCTCTTTAAATCGTTTTTGGCAATACGAAGTGTTTTACTACGATTTTGGAATTTTTGACCAAGCAATTTGGAATGTATCCCGCTTAAAACCTCCAATTATTGATCATCTTGCAGTAGGAGGAAAATGGATTTTCGCAGATCATTTTAGTCCGAGTATTTTTTTGCTCTCACCACTTTATTGGTTAACAGATAGACAGGAGATGCTTCTTGTAGCGCAAGCGGTAGTCGTAGGATTGAGCGGAATTGTGTTGTATTGGATTGGCAAGAAAGCTTTAAAGAGTGCCGCATTGGCTTTTAGTATTTTAATTTGCTACTTTCTTTTTGTAGGGCTTCAGAATGCTGTTATTAGTGATTTTCATGAGACTACAATAATGACATTGTTCCTAATGCTTATTTTTTGGGCAATAATATTTAAAAAGACCAAACTATACTTTACGTTTCTTCTTATTACATTGGGTTTTAAAGAATCAACTTTTCTCTTGGGAGCAGGGATTGGAGTAGCCGTTATTTTTTTAAGAAAGGATTGGTTTAAAATTGCTGTAGCAACAATTGCAATTTCACTTATATGGGGATATGTTAGTATAAAATTAGTTATTCCTTTATTTTCTAATGGAATTTATCTTTATGCTCCCTCTTTTAATGGAGGATTGATTGATAATATTTTCGCTTTTATTGATAATCCGCTCAAGCAGAGAACGTTATTTTTTAGTTTTTTAAGCTTTTCTTTTCTCCCGCTTATCTACCCCCCTTTTTGGTTTCTTATTTTACAGGATTATGGAATACGATTTATACCGCAATTTTGCTGCACTCGGTGGGGTTTAGGTTTGCATTATAATGCACAGAGCGCAGTAATCTTAGCTGTTGCGTCAATATTTGCACTTAAAAAATTAAAAACAATAAAATTTACTTCGAGGTTTTTACATTTTTCTTTGATAATTGTTATTTTTATAGCTTTTTTTCTTTATAGATTTATACTGCATGGTCCTTTTGCCTTAGCCTATAATCCGAGTTTTTACGAGCATACAAAAGATTTTGTATTTCTAGATACGATGGTTGCTAAAATACCTAAAAGTGCTGTTGTGATGACGCAAAATAATCTTGCTACACGATTTACCCATCAAAAAGTATATTTACTAAAACATGATTATAAAACAATTAATCCGGACTATATACTAATCGATAATCGTAAAGGGCAGAATGCCAACAATTATTTTGGGGGCAGTACTATAGAATCGGTGCTAGCAATGCTTAAGAAAGATAAAAGGTATACTATAATTTATAATACTGACGATCAAAAAATTTTTAAAAAATATAATTTTTTGCACGAATGAAATTATCAATTATTATTCCAGTTTTTAACGAAGAGAAAACAATTCTTGAAATACTCAAAAGGGTTATAAACGTCGAAATTCCAAACATAGATAAGGAGATAGTTGTTGTTAACGATGGGTCAACCGACGGGACGGCGTCGGTAATATCAAATATCAAAATTATTAACCATAAGGAGAATCAGGGTAAAGGCGCTGCGGTAAGAACGGGGATTAATAATTCATCAGGTGACTATATTTTAATACAGGATGCCGATTTAGAATACAATCCTAAAGATATTCCTTTACTTTTAGAGCCAATTCTGCAAGGGAAAGCTATCGTTGTCTATGGTACGAGACTTAAACGATTGCCCAATTTTATAAAAGACGAAAGGACGCCTCAATTTTTATTACACTATATTGGCAATAAATGTTTAAGTTTATTGACAAGCGTATTGTACGGTCAATGGATTACGGATATGGAAACTTGTTATAAGCTTTTTCCAAAAAAAGCTGCTTTAGATTTACATCTTAGGTCGCGTGGATTTGATTTCGAACCGGAAATTACCGCAAAGCTTTTAAAAAAAGGATATAAAATTTTAGAAGTTCCAATTTCTACCATCCCAAGAGGCTATAACGAAGGGAAAAAATTAAATACATTTAGAGATGGTTTTGTTGCGCTATGGACTTTACTAAAATACCGTTTTTAAGTTTTTTAAGGGCACATTGGTTTGGGGTGTCAGTTTTATTGATTGTTATTCTTTCGTTTTATCTTAGATTTTATAATTACGAAAATAGATGGGGATTGGCTATTGATCAAGCACGCGATGTTATTATAGCCAGAGAAGCACTTAAATCTCATTTGCTTCCACTGATCGGTCCTTTTGCTTCAGCTGGACAGTTTGTTTATGGTCCCCAGTGGTACTGGATTTTAATGATAATGGTAGGAATATTTCCTTTCGCAGTTATAACGCCATGGATTATTCAGTCTCTTTTATATGTTGGGGTAGTATGGTTAATGATTCTAATTGGAAAAGAAATGGAGGGTAAAGGGTTTGGTTTGGTGTTGGGATTATTTACTGCTATATCTACGGCACAAATTCTGAATTCAACCAATCTTGTCCAGCCTTCTTTGGTAGGAATTTTTTCATTTCTGTCTTTATATTTTTTTATAAAGTACATAAAGAGCGGTTCAAACACTTATGCATTTCTGATGGCTTTTGTAGTTGCTACGGAGGTAAATATTCATTTTCAAGCAATAAGCTTACTTGTTCTTGTGCCTCTGTCTTTTATACTTGACAATGCTAGAAGCATTAGGAAAGCTTGGATAATGCTGACGGGTACAATAATTCCTTTTATTCCTCTTATTTATTTTGATTTAACAAATAATTTTTTCGAAAGCAGGAATTGGATTGATTATTTTCTTTACGGTCAGTATAGGATATATGTTCCGAACCGTTGGTTAACTTATATTGGTGTTTATTGGCCAAATGAATGGTCAAAAATAATAGGTGGCGAGACTCTATTGGGATATGTTACTGTTGCATCTTTGGCTTGTGGGGCTGCAATTGCTTTTTTTAGAAAAAAGTTAAAAAAAACATTTTTTGCTATAATTGCAGTTTTTTTTATTATATTTTTTCTTCTTAGGTTTTATCGAGGGGAAAGGATCGATAGTTATTTGGTTTTTTTGCATCCGTTTGTTATAGTTTTGACCGGATGGAGTTGTTTACAACTATATAAATTAAGGAAGGTTGTAGGCATTAGTTTGTTTTTGGTTATTGTTCTTACTACTTTTAGATTGGATCTTTTGGAGATTAAGAAAGGTGAAAATATCACTGTAGTTCAAGTAAGTAATTGGGCAGATAAGCTGAAAAGCGATTTCCCTAAAGATACATTTGCAGTATTTGATTATATGCATAAGGATAGAGAAAAAAGTTTTCCTCTCATATTGTTTCTTGATCAGAGTGGTAAAATAAGTGATAATGGGAAAAAAATAGGTTTTTACATTACAACAAGTGAAACAGAATTTGGCTATCCTGCAATAATAGGAAAAAAAGGAGAATTTCAGATTGTTAATTTAGATAGCTCTACAAGTGCGCAATTATCAAAAGAAGGATGGAGTTTTATTAATCCAAGTCAGATTTATCAAGCAACAATAGAATGGTATAAAAATAAGAATTAATGAAAAATATAAAACTTGATTCAATTCTACTTTTTGCTTTTGTTGTTCCATTTATCATGAGTTATCGGTTAAGTCCGGGAGATACTCCTTTCTGGCTTTTTGGTTTAATTTTTTTGGGACTTCTTTCGTATATCGTAGTAGATTTATTAAATGTCAATAAACTGTTGTTTCTAAAATTAAAAAAGTCATTACTTTGGGGATTGATAATATTAGTTATTGGCAGCGCATTTGCATCTGCAATAATAACAAGACACAAGACCCACCCAATTGATAGAATCCACGACATGCCTCTGCAGCAAGAAATTGCAATTAGATTTTTAATAGATGGTAAAAATCCCTACGAAGTTAGTTATTTTGGCACATTTCTTGAAGAGTGGCATTATTCGGAAAAAGATATAAATCCGGCTTTGTATCACTTTGTTTTGCCCCCATTTTATATTCTTTTTGCAGTGCCTTTTTATTTCGCGAGCAATTTTTTATTTGGTTTTTTTGATGCAAGAATTCCACTTCTTGTTTTATTCCTATTTTTGCTTATAGTTGCGTCTGTGGTTGTTAAAGATCAAGATAAAAAGCGGTTGTTCCTTGTACTTTTGGCATTTAATCCGGCCATGCTCCCATATACTCTGGAGGGACGATCCGATATTTATATGTTTGCATTTTTATTTTTTGGATTATATCTTTTGCATATTAAAAAATATTTTGTCGCAGGGATACCTATGGCATTGGCTTTTGCAGTGAAGCAATCAGCATGGCCTATATTGCCTTTTTATTTAGCCTTTTTGTATTTTCATAGAAAAGGAAATACAACTAATATTCTTCGAGCGAGTGAAACGAGTCGAGAAGTTGCAAAGCCGTTTGTTCTCGACTTCGCTCGAACAATAAAATTACTAACCCCATTTATAATAACATTTTTTATCATTGTTTTACCGTTTTTGTTGTGGAATTCAAAAGCGTTTTTGGACAGTACAGTATTTTACTTATCAGGCAGTGCAGAACATAGTTATCCTGTTTCTGGGTATGGGTTGGGAAAACTACTGGAGTCTTTTGGTTTTATAAAAGATATTTATGCACCTTATCCATTCCATATCTGGCAACTTATTGTATGTATTCCCTTACTCATTTTTCTTATTAAGTATTTTAAAAAGCATAGCGACGTTAAAACTTTAATTCTGGTGTATGGGATTTTTCTTTTTGTCTTTTGGTACTTGTCTCGGTATTTGAATAACAGCCACTTGGGATATTTATCCTTAATATTCATAACTGCATACTTCTGGCCAGAAAATGAAAAAAATTAAAGATAATTTTTTTTTAATACTAATTGTACTTATATCTTTAGTATATTTAATTCCTATTTTTCAGCCCGGCTTTTTTATTGGGCATGACAATATACCCCAAGTTGCGAGGATTGCAGCAAGAATTAAAGCGTTAACAGACGGCCAATTCCCGCCAAGATGGGCAGGAGATTTAAATTACGGATATGGACACCCAGGTTTTATATTCTTCTATTCCTTAAGCGGATATCTTGGCAGCTCTCTTTATTTTTTAGGTGTTTCTTTGGAGAATGGATATGAGTTCTTGATGGGAGCTACTTTTATATTAGCTGGATTCTTTTTCTATCTTTGGGTTTCACAGTTCTTAAAAAAAGAAATTGCATTTGTTTCGGCTCTCTTTTATGGACTTGCGTCTTATAGTTTCTTAGACGTTTTTGTTAGGGCTCATCTTGGTGAATCTCTGGGATTAATTTTTATTCCACTGGTTCTTTATTTTATTGAAAGAAATCTCAAAAAACCCTCCCTTCATTTAACGATTTTTGGAGGAATTGCCCAGGCGTTATTTATTCACTCCCACAGCATTCTAAGCTTTATGTTTATTTTTGTTTTTTTTGGATACATACTTTTTAAGGGATTTGGGAATAAAAAAGTTTTAATTTATAGCTTAGGGATGTTAGGAATTGGTCTTTTGTTATCTGCTTACTTTTGGATTCCTGCTCTTTTTGAAAGTAAATTTATAAATAGCAAGATATTCTTGAGCGACTGGTACAAAGATCATTTCTTAAATCTTTCAAATATTATTTACTCAAAATGGGGATTCGGCAGTAATGTAAATGAACCAGGCGGACTTTCTGCACAAATTGGACCACTCCACATTTTGTTTACTATCCTAAGTGTTTTTATTATTGTAAAGAAGAGGAAAGAATGGAGTGTTGTATTATTTTGGTTGTCAATCTTTGTGCTTGGAGTTTTTATGTCAATGTCTTTCTCAGATTTTCTTTGGAGTAGAATTCATTTCCTCCAGCAGTTCCAATTTCCTTGGAGATTTACTGCTCTAACAAGCTTCTCAGCTTCGGTTTTAACAGGCTATACATTGCAAATGTTTAATAGCAGAAAACTACTTACTGTTTCTTTAGTTATCCTGCTTGTTTTAGCAATACCAATGGCAAAAGTTTGGAAAAACGAAAGTAAAGGTGATGCGTATTACTTTAAATATCCCGGAACTGCAGCGTATCATAATGAGGCGACAACGATTTGGGTAGAAGGTGATGCATATAAATATCCTAAAAATCGCATAGAAATTATAGGCGGAGAAGGGAAAATATTAAACTTTAAAAAAAAATCGAATCGACATACACTTACGGTAGATTCTCAAGCAGGCTTAAAGATTTTGGATAATACTGTTTATTTTCCTGGTTGGCAGGTGTTTGTTGATGGACAAAAAACTCCAATAGAATTTCAAGACATGAATCATAGAGGTCTTATAACTTTTTCAGTGCCAACAGGCATGCACAATATAGATGTTGTTTTCAGAGAGTCTGCTATACGCTTATTTTCTAACATGGTATCTTTATTTTCTATAATTGGGATTTCCTTAATCTTTATTTTTAGGGTCTGCTTTTCTTTTATTCAAAAAAGATGAATAAGTTTTCTTTTACTCTGATTGCTATTTTAGTTTTAGGTATTTTCTTTAGGTTTTACAACTTAGGCGCTTTTCCTATCAGCCTTCATAGGGACGAAGCGTTTTTGGGATATAATGCCTACTCGCTTCTTAAGACAGGAAAAGACATGAGCGGAAGTTTGTTACCGTTTCACATGGAATCTTTTTTGTATAGTCCTGCTGGTTATTCTTATTTTTCTATACCTTTTATATATATGTTTGACTTAAGTGAATTTTCTGTAAGATTTACGTCTGCCTTGTTTGGAACATTGACTATACTTGTTACATACTTTTTCGTAAAACGAATATTTAAAAAACACGAAGAACCACTAATAGGAACACTAAGTACCACTAACATGATTGCCTTGCTTTCGGCGTTTTTTTTGGCGATTAGTCCGTGGCATATTAATCTTTCAAGAACCGCAACAGAGAGTATTATTGTAACTTTTTTTATTGTCGCGGGTCTACTTTTTTATTTGATGTCGGTGAGATTGGGATGGAAACATCTTATTGTTTCTTTTATTCTGTTTGGCATAACTTTATTTATTTATCAGTCCCCAAGGGCATTCTTGCCTATCTTTATCCCCCTAATTATTTTAGTTTTTAACAACAAGAAGGAATTAGTAAAGAATAAAATTACATTTTTAAGCTTATATTTAATATTTATTATTGCTCCGCTTGTTTTTGTTCTTATTTCCCCGCAGTTATCTCTTCGGATAAGAACCCTTAGTATTTTCCATGATAAATTAACACAGCTTGTCATAAACGAGCAAATTGCAAATGACGGATCAGCAGGATTACCTTACGTAGCAACACGTATATTTCATAATAAAGTAATTGGTTATGGAAATTTGTTTTTAGAAAATTATTTCAAGCATTTTTCATTTGACTTCCTTTTCCTTGACAAAGGGTATCCGGATAGATATAGAGTGCCCGGGATGGGACTTTTATACATATTTGAACTTCCGTTAATTGCTCTTGGTTTTATTAATTTGTTGAATAAGTATCGAAGGGTTGGTATTTTTATAATAGTTTGGATTTTGGTTTCGCCAATAGGTAGCGCTCTTGCCTTTGACGATGTTCCAAATCTTCAACGAACTGTTTTTGCCCTTCCTGCGTATTCCATTCTTTCCGCTTACGGCTTATTTATTTTTCTAAAACTAGTAAGATCTTTTAATCTCAAGCTATTTAGACTCTCAATTCTTGCATCTGTTTTTATTATTATTTTCAGCATCTCTTATTATCTTGTTCAATATTATTTTCAAGCAAGAGTTTATAGACCATGGTATAGACAGGACGGATATAAAAAGTTGGTAACGGAGGTAAATTATCTGTTGCCAAATTACAAGAAAGTTGTAGTTACAAACAGAGAGTCCGCACCAACGATATTTTTCTTGTTTTATAGCAAGTATGATCCCACCCTGTTTCAAAGAGAAGCGAAGAGAAGTATGTTACGAGATTTTGATAGGATAAGTTTTGGCAGGTATGAGTTTACCCAAGATGAATGTCCGCTTAGAATCTCAAACAAACAGTCGACCGAGGAGAGCAATGTTCTTTATGTAAATAGCGGTCTTTGCAAGGATACTGCGTCAATAGCTAGGGTGATTTCAGAAATAAAAAGAGTAGATAATTCTTTGGTGTTTTATGTTGCGGAATAGTTTTTTTCTTATACTTATAATTCTGATTGCTGGAATTTTAAGATTCTATGATTTAGCAGGTACCCCTCCAAGTCTTTCACACGATGAAGTTGCGATAGGCTACAATGCTTATTCAATTCTTAAGACCGGACGGGATGAGTATGGATTAATCTTGCCTCTTCTATTTCGCTCATTTGATGATTACAAACTTTCTGGAATGGTATATATCTCAATACCTTCGGTAGCCATTTTTGGATTGAACGAAATTGGCGTGCGTTTTCCATCTGCTCTTTTAGGGACACTTACAGTTTTGGTGTTTTATTTTCTAGTGAAGGAATTGATTAAGGATAAAATGAAGTCCTTAATTGCAACTTTTTTCTTTGCAATTTCTATTTGGCACATAAATTTTTCAAGACAGGCGTTCGAAACTAACGGCGCTCTGTTTTTTCTTGTCGTGGGAACATACTTTCTTATAGCAACTCCTAGGAAAATAAACTATCTGCTATTTGCTTCAATGTTTTACGGAATTTCTTTTTACTTTTACTATTCCGTAAGGTTAATTATACCTTTCATTTTGTTGGCATTTACTATATTGATGTTTAAACAACTTCTTAAACATAAGAGAATTGTTTTCCTATCTTTACTCATTGGTATTGTAATTTTGCTGCCGTTTGTGCCCCTAATGTTTTCAAAAGGAGGGATGTTGAGGATAGATATAGTGAGTGTTGTTAACGATGAAAATTACTTTAGACGAAATGTTGAGTTTGCACGAACGATAGATAAGAATAATACGATTTTCACAAGGATTATCTATAACCGTAGAGTTGCCCTTGTAATTACAATTATTGAAAATTATTTCAAGAACTTATCATTTGCCCAGATTTTTCTTAAGGGAACTACATCAGCGGGTCTTTTATATATTTTTGAAGCCCCATTTTTCTTTGTCGGTATATATTATTTATTCCGATTAAAAACACCTATGAAATGGGTAATCATTGCGTGGTTTTTTTCCGCTCCCATGGTTGGAGCAATTACTTTTAATCAACCCAATTCTCTTCGCACACTATCCAATGCTCCAATATTTTCTCTTCTGTCGGGACTTGGGTTTGCAGGCGTTTTCAATTTATTAAAGGGGACAAGAATTAAATTTATTTATTTGTTGCTTTTTGCTGTTGTATTTATTTTTTACTTTTCGCGTTTTTTAAATGCGTACTTTATTGAGTTTCCTCAAAAAAATGCCCTAAATTTTGGAGACGGGTATAAGCAAATGGTCAAATACGTTAAGGAGAATGAAAACAAATATAAGGCAATATACATATCGGGATATTACTGGAGACCATATATTTTTGCTCTGTTTTGGAAGGCATATGATCCTTTGCTTTATCAAAAAAAAGGATCCATAGAGCATTTTGGAAAATATTACTTTAGCGCGGCACAGTGGGATAAAGAAGGAGTTTATTTTGGCCCATTTGATATTAACTTTTATTCGTTCAGAAAAACTGATAATCGGCAAGAAACGTTATTCGTACTTGCAAAGCCAGAGTTCGAGCGAAATAAACGCAAATTTAAAATGCTTTCGGTAATTGATGGTAGGTATGCAAAAGAGGTTTATGTCGCTGGAATACTTAAATAAAGTTAGGCCTACCTCTTTTAATATAAAGAAAGAAGATTCCCCCAAGAATAAAAAGCACAATAAGCGATATAGTAAGCCCCGCATAAAATGATTCTGGTTGATATTTAAATGTTACAAAGTGTTGCCCTTTAGGTATTTCAATTGCTCTAAAAGTATAATTTGCTCTGAATATTTTAGTTTCCTTATCATCTACATATGCCTTCCATCCTGGGTAGTAATTGTCAGAAAGCACAAGTATTGCATTTGAAACAGTGTTTGAAGTTATGACAACTGAGTTTTCGGAATAATTTTTGATAGCTGCTTGATCTTTTGTTTTTCCCGGAGAGTCTAAACGAGAAAAAGATGGGGTTTCTTCTAAAATTACATTATTTTTAACGTCAAATTTAGGGTCAAAAAGCTTTTTTAATAAATCTTTTTTAGATTTAATAACTTCAAATTTTGAGGTAAGATAAACACGCGGAAGCGCTTTGTCATTGTGGACAATGTAACGGTTGTTGTTTTCCCAAATAACATTTTGGGCTTTGGCTATCGGGATTTCCTCTTTGCTAAAAATAAGATAGGAGACACCAAGAAGTTCCAGTACTCGTTCTCTTCTTTGCTCAAGTTTAGGATTGGGATTTGATTCGGTACGTATATGAGGTTCTCCTCGAGGAAAATTGGAAATATATTTGCCATTGTTAGCATATTCTAAAATGTCTCTATATCTTTGGATATAAAGGGGATGGAAATACTGTGGGTCATATAAGCGAAGTTGCGTTGCTATATTAGGTGTAAATGTTGCCTCTCCTACGCCAAAGAATCTTGAATATTGAGATTTCTCTTTCAAAAACTCAGTAAGCGGATGGTTTGGGAAAAAAGATGACTTTAGAGAAAAAGGAAAGAATTTATTTGCGTTGTATATTCCTATGATGGTTACAATGGCAAGGATGAACAAAGGAACTATGTTTTTTGCTTTCATTTTTTTTGGTAAGAAAAAATATACAAAAAATGGAATTAATGCTAATCCGAATACTGAGGTTTCAAGAATAGTATTTCTTAGAGCGACAATGCGACAATTTGTAATTACTCCAAATCTGCAAGGTATGTTATTATGGTAATAAATAAATGTGATTGCAAAGATAATTCCAATCAAAATTAAGAATAAGAAAATTTTTAGAGCAAGCATTTTTGATAATTTTTCTTGTTTAAGCCACTTATCAAATCCATACCCTCCTAAAACAGCAATGGCAAATGTTGTAAGTAAAAATATTCGTGCTGGGCCGCCTGTTGATAAAATTGGTATTGGTAAAGAAAAGAAGATTCTTGATCCTATCCAATCTACGGCAAGTGCAGCAGTTAGCAATGCTACAACAACAAAAAACGGCTGAGCACTATATATTTTTTTATGTTTTCCAAGACCAAGGAAAGCGAAAAAACACGGAATAATGCCAATAGCAGCAATTGTTTGCTCATAGTCTGCGGTTCCCCAGTAATTGTATAACGCTTCGTTACCGAAATAGTTTGGGATAAGAATAGATAAAAGATGTTGGACTGGGACAAGAAATTTTTCAATGATAAATGAGGAGCTTTGAGTATCAACACTTGCGTTTTGGAAGAGTTCGAGGGTAGGTAAAAGCTGTACTGAAGAAAGTCCAAAACCCAAAAGGAAAAGTAGTGTAATAGGATATGTCTGTTTTAGTTTCTTACCGAATATGTTTTTGCTTTGTAGAATCCTAAAAAGAAAATAAGAGTATGTAAGGACAATAATATACAGCGAGATTTGTGGCAGTGCTGACACAATCATTGTAAAAAGGAAGATGGGGATAAGATATGTGCGTTTTGCAATGCCATTTTGCAGATACGATTCCACGAGGTAAAACAAGAGGGGCAGCGTTGCAATGGCCAGGCCATAGATGCTAAATATTGCCTTTACTGTTACGAAACCAGAGAACATAAATGCTATAGATGCAAACAATGCAGCAATTGGGCTTAGTGAAATCTTTCTGCAATAAAGATACATGCAAATGCCTGCAAGTAAAGGCTGCAATATAACGTATATACTCCAAGCAAAAGGATATGGAAGAAATAGGAAGAGGACATTGAATGGATCCAAAACTCCGTTGTTTATTCCGGCAAGCAGTGGCATGCCGGCACCGTTGTATGGATTCCATAGGGGAAGTTCAAATTTTTTGAATATATCTATAGACAAGATTCGTAAAGGATAAATGTGTTTGAAAGCGTCATCAACAACAGGTTTGTTGGGGATGGTTATTCTTCCATCGATAAAATATTCCGATCGCCATGGTTCGTGCCAACCAAGAAGAAGATTCCCCGGAAAAGGATAAAGCCCTTTAAAGAAGAACTGCCAAAAAAGAGCAATTGTAAGTATTAAAAATATGATAGCTATAGAATATTTCTTAATCATTCATGTTACGCAACCCATGTCATTTCGATCCGTCAGCTGACGGAGAGAAATCTCTCTTAACCTAGTTGCGGGAGATCTCTCGCTTCGCTCGGGATGACAATGTGTAAGCGGAGCTTTTCATATAGACTGCAATTATTATATATATAATAGTCGAGACTATCGATATGACGACTCCTATTTTAAAGGAATTGGGTTCGTATGAAAATCTAACTAAATGTTTTCCTTTCGGCACTTCAACTGCTCTAAAAGTGTAATTTGCTCTATATATTTTAGTCTCCTTATCATCAACGAATGCTTTCCATCCAGGATAAAAGTTGTCAGATAAGATGAGCATTTGGTTTGAGTCTGAGCTGGTTTTAATAGAGGCATTATTTTCTTTGTATTCGGTTATTACAGTCTTGGATATTTGAGGTTTTTCTTGAGTAAAATTAAGATTAGGATTTTCTTCTAAGATAACCGAATTTTTAAAGTCAAACGTTTGATCGAAAAGCCGCTTAAGTATGTTGTCCGTATTTTGAATTACTGCAAAGTTACTCACCAAATAAACACGCGGTAAGGCTTTTTTGTTTTTTGTTATCTTCCATTTTTGGTTTTGCCAAGCTATATTTTCGTTGCTTTTTTGACTAACTTCAGATTTTTTAAATATAAAATACTCAATACCTAAAAGGTTTAATAAACGGTCTCTTCTTTCTTTTTCATTTTTTTCTAGGTTTAAATCGGTGCTGACTTCTATATCGCTTCGCTCAAGACGAGAAGTACTGCCTGTATTTGAGAATGTTACTAATTCTGCGTACTTTCTGTTGTAAAGCGGTTCGTAATAATTTGGGTCAAAAAATCTAAAGCTTGTAGCAAAATTCGTTTTGATATTTGCGCTTCCTAGGCCAAAGATTCGTGAATAGCCCGAATTTTTTTGAATCTGCTCAATTAATTCATTTCTGGGACTAAAAGTTTCGTCTGAAGAGAACGGTAAAAATTTTTGGCCGTTGTAAATTCCAACAATCGCGACCAACAACACAATTACTGTTGATGAAAATATTTTATAACGATTTTTTCTGATAGAAAGCACAAAAGTTAAAAAAGCAAGAAAAAAAACAAATGTCTCCAAAAACGTATTTCTTAGCGCGATTGTCCAACAGTTTATGATAATCAGGTTATTACAGTCTGCTTTGGCAAGAAATAAAAAAATACTGCTTGCAATAATTAAAAGAGGAACTATTGAAAAAACTATGGCATACGTTAACTGTTTTTTATTATAATTTGTTCGGAAGATATTCGAGAGCCCCAAGCCAGCAAGTATAGATAATGAAAATGTGGTTATAAATAATATTCGACTTGGGACACCTGTTGATAATATGGGAATTGGTAGAGAATAAAGGAAAGAAGTAATTGGCGACTTGATAGTAATAATTATAGATATAATAATTGCTGCCAAAAAAAATAACCTTATGTCCTTGAGAGAAAAACGAACTTTATACAAGGCTAAATATGCAAAAAAACAAGTAACAAGACCGATTGATGCGATAGATTCTACATAATCCCCTGCGCCCCAATAATTGTACGTTGATTGATTTCCAAAGTAATTTGGAATGAATACGCTTACAAGATGCATGGGCGGTAACAAAAACCTCTCAATGATAAATCGTGAGGATTGTATAGTTAGATTCGATTGTTGATAAAGTTCAAACGTTGGGACTAATTGTATTGCGGAAAATCCTGTGCCAAGAAAGAAGAAGATCAAAAAAATTAATACATCTTTGTTTTTATTATTGGTTTTAATACTCATGATACGGTAGAAAAAGTATCCCAAGATAAACAACAAGCAGTAAGTAATGATTTGTGGCTGAGTGGAGCTGATTATAAAAAAGATTAAAAAAGGAAGCAGAAGTATATACCTTTTATTACTGAAAAAATACTTCTCAAGAATAATAAGAACAAGTATAGTTCCTATTACCGCAAAATTATAATCGTTATATATTGAGCGAGTGATAACAAACCCTGAAAACATAAAAGATACACCAGAGAGGGCGCTTCCTAATTTTGAAACTCCAATCGTTCGGCAGTAGAGGTAAAGTAGAAACCCTACAAGAAACGGTTGGATAATTACAAGAATTGACCATGAAAGCGCAGGCGGGAGGATAAAAAATATAAAATTTAAAGGATTTAAAAAGCCCACATGCATTGCTGCAAAAAGAGGCATTCCAGAACCGTTATATGGATTCCAAAGGGGAAGTTCTAAATTCTTTAACATGTCCGCAGCCAATGTTTTAAAAGGGTATAATTGCCTAAAAACGTCGTCAGCAACAGGTTTGTGTGCGATAAGAATTGTATCGTTAATTATATTTTCGCTTTTCCAAGGTTCAAACCAAGCAAGCAAGAAGCTCCCGGGATACGGATGTAATCCTTTGAAGAAAAATTGCCAGAAGAGAATAAGAGTAATAACTGTAAATAAAATTGCCGTAATTTTATATTCTTTTTTTATATTTTTCATTAATTCTTAATGAATCAACTATATCACCCATCGTTTTTATAGGATAGTCATTATCCTTCAATTCTTTATGATCATGTTTTATTTTATATTCAATTTGATAATAAAAGCCATCTATTTGAAACGTTTCATATGTCGTCCCACAATATTTTTTGTTAACAAAACAATTTGTTTTTCTTATTTCGTTATCAAATATGTTTACTATTTTTACTTCAGTATCTTTAGGATTAGAATTACCTAAGGTGCCAGTTTGATTACGGGGAACTCTTTGTATAGAAAAAGTATAATTCTCATCAGACACCTCTATTAAATCTCTTTCACGGTGCTCAATAAGTATCCAGTGTTCCGGATACTCGAAAGTAAAAGGTACAGCAAGGTCTTGAAATATTTTTTTATAATTTCTTCGTAGATAAAGCGATTTGACTTCATCGTAGACAGGTTGATAAAAAGGAATATCTATTAGCTTGTTTCTAAGTGTATCCAAAGTTTGTCTTGTCGGATTGGAAGTATAAAAAACTGTTAGCTTATGAATTATTCGAGGATCATTTGGGAACCTTATTAGATCATTATCAATACTTCTTAAATTAGCCTTTGTCTCAGAAGGCGGATAAAGCATTTGAGCAAATGAAGATGAGCCATGCATTACGAAATTTGGTATATAGCTTGAGATTACAATTTCATTGTAGTCATATCTATACTTGTAATTTTCGAATTCTTTTTCTGCGAGGGGATATGATTTTGCAAACGATTGCCCATAATCTCCGCGCAATCCTTTATTTTTCTTTAAAATATCGAAAAATGCGAAGTTAAACATTATAGATATGGCAATAATTGATAGGAATATGCATAAAGATAAATATTTAAGTGCCAAATTTTTTGAATTTAAAAAAGTATATATAGCTACTCCTATAAAAATAAAAAGAAAAGGCATAAGTATTACAAAGTAATGTATTGACGGTTCAAGACTGAACATAAAATATGATATTGGTACAAAAAAAACGGAGTATGGCAGGAAACGGAACTTTGGATATTTTTTCCAAAAGATAAATATTCCAAATATCGTAAGAATATATTCTGCATAGAAAATACTTTTTAGTTTATACGTAAATGGGAAATTATTTGTCAGAGTAATAAGATCATCTCCCATTACAAATTTAAAGTTACCTGTGCCTGTAATCTGCAGGGGTATTGCTAGTAAGGTTTTTGAGCGTTGGACTGCAAGTTTTTCTCCTACCGAAAAAACCAATGGACAATCAGGGCAACCATTTTTTAGTTCGAATATGGCATAAGGTAACAATGGAATAGCTCCTATTATAAGTCCAAATATAATATATTTTATGTTAAGTTGAGGTTTTGATAAAAATAAAAAGAGAAATAAAATTACCGTAAAGAATATGTACGCTAGATCAAGTTGGGTAATCAGTAAAAGAAAAGCGCTCAATGGAATCCAGAATTTTGTTTTCTTTTCAATAATTATCTTATGTATGCTGTAAAAAATCACTACTGCAAACGGAAGCGCTATGTCAGGCGGCCAAATTTTACGTGAAAATATAATAGCAGTGGGGGAAAAAGCAATAAGAAAAGAAACTATAAATGCTAGAGTTTGATTATAATACTTCTTAATTATCAAAAATAAAAATCCAATCGCTAGGACATTGGTAAAAGCAATTATAAATGTAATAAATTTTGGGTCAACAGAGATAAATGTGAAGGGTAAAAGTAAATAATCAAAAAGAGGTGGATTTAATATGCCAGTACTACTTGCAATTCCTCCTGGTGGTAGAATATGGCCAAACAGTAATCTTGATGCCAAGAGTAAATTGATTGCTTCATCTGTCTTGAATTCAATTAAATCTAAATTAGTTAATCTAAAGATTGCTGAAAGAGCGATAACTATCAGGAATAATACAAAATTTAGCATTATTTACACCAAAGGTTCGATTTAATATATAATATCATTAGTTGGTAGAATATAGAAGATGAATCGTAAAAAGGTAATTGTAGTAATGCCGGCGTATAACGCTGCCCAGACAATTGTAGATACCTACCGTGATCTTCCCAAGGACAGTTTTGAAGAGATTATTGTTGTAGATGACGCAAGTACAGATAACACCGTAGAAGTAGCAAGAAATTTAGGGGTGAGGGTAGTAACTCATTCTAAGAATTTAGGCTATGGCAGCAACCAAAAGACGTGTTATAGCGAGGCATTAAAACACAAAGCAGACATTATTGTCATGGTTCATCCTGACTATCAATATGATAGTAGTTTGATTCTTGAAGTAATAGGACCAATTAAGAAGGGTCGATTTGATATAATGTTTGGAAGTAGAATTAGAACAAGAGAAGAGGCGCTAGCTGGCGGTATGCCATATATAAAATATATTCTCAATCGAATGGTGAGCTTGATCGAAAATATTGTATTGGGCGTTAATTTTACTGAGCATTTTAGCGGTTTTCGCGCTTATTCAAAAAAAGTCCTCAAAACTGTTCCTTTCAAGAACTTTTCTAATGATTTTGTATTTGATCAACAGCTTATGGTTTCCGCTATTGCACATGGGTTTAAAATTGCTGAATATCCTGTACCCGTTCGATATTTTTCAAAGGCATCTTCGATACAGTTTGTCGCTGGGACAAAATTTCTTCTAGAAACTTTTTTTACATTATTTATATTTATTCTTTACAAGATGAAAATATATAAATCAAAAATTTTTGTCTAGACATCATCTTAAAAATGAGACATAACATATGGATTTTTATTGCAGTTTTTTTAGTCGCTACTGTTTTACGATTTTGGCAGCTTGGTAATATTCCCGTGAGCATGTCCGATGATGAAACGCGATTAGTCTATAATGCTTATAGCATTTGGAATACTGCTAAGGATATTAACAGCCATTTGCTTCCTCTCGCGTTTCCAGTTGATGGTTATGCTTTCAACCCTATTCCTATCTATATTACCAGTCCATTTGTTGGATTATTTGGATTGAGCATGTTTGTGTCTCGTTTTCCTTTTGCTATGGCTGGAGCCGCAACAGTAATTTTATTATATGCCATTGCATATGTTTTATTAAAAAATCATGCTATAGCAATATTTTCCTCTCTGGCTCTTTCATTTTCTGTGTGGCACTTACAGATATCACGTTTTGCGTACGAGGGGGGATTTGCGCTTTTCTTTTTTACCTTAGGCGTATTGATCTTTCTTTTAATAAAAAAAAGAAATATGGGTATCACTATAGCGGCAATGTCGATTTTTTTTATTGGATTTCACAGTTACAGCGGCACTAAGTTAATTTTTATACCTGTAATTACTGCGCTTGTCTGGTATAAATTTAGGGAGCTTAAGTACAAACAATTAATTGTTGTAGTATTTTTCGTTTTGTTGAGCTTTGTATCCTTTTTCTTTCTTACAAAAACACAAAATGCAGCCCAATACGGTAGCGGTCAATTCTTCTTTCAGGATATAAAGGTTGCATCCGAAGCAGTTGAGCTAGAGAGACGGTCATCACAAGCTCCTGAAATTTTAAAGAGACTTTACCATAATAAACTTACTTACTGGTCTAAGATATTTATTGATCATTATTCCTACGCGTTTTCTCCCCAGTATCTTTTTACAAGCCAAGAGGGAAGCGGTATATTCTCTCTTTGGTTTAGAGGGCAAATGTATGCTTTGGAAGCACCCCTTGTATTCCTGGGACTTTTTTATCTTTTCCAAAAGAAAAGAAGGGAGCTTATGTTATTAATGCTGTTGTTAGTTATCGCTCCTCTTCCATCTGGGCTTGGACCTGAGCCGATTACGTACACGATAAGATCAAGTTTTATGCTCCCTTGGCTTATGGTTATTGTGGGGTCAGGGTTTTATGCCATTTCCTATTTTATAAAAAGCAGAAACATAAAGATAATAATTTATCTCATGGTCGGAGCGTTTTATCTTTATCTGATTGGTGGATATCTTAACCAGTACTATAACGAATGGAAAATTTATGGGGCAAAGTATTATTCTAAAGCAGATCAAGACTTAGCCCTTTTTATTAACCGGGAAAAAAATAACAAAGACCAAATTGTTGTCGATGGTATTTCGTCTGTAGGTTTTTTACATTATGCTTTTTACAATAAAATTTCTCCCTCCATAGTTCTAAAGATATATAAGAATAATCCTATTAGATTTGAAAACATTGTATTTAATAATACTTGTATTGATTTAAGGATAAGTAATCCCAGAAATAAAATTCCCAAAAAATCATATTATATCGTATCTGCGGATTGTCCTAGTACGAGAGTAGGATCAAACTACACTATAAATCCAAATCGTATTATTAAATCACTTGAGGGTTTAGGAGAATGGTTGGTGTTTGAAAAATGAATATTGTTAGAAAATATTCATTATTGTTAATAATTACGCTTGCGGCATTTCTTCGTTTTTATAGCTTAGGGCAAAATCCACCGTCTCTTACTTGGGATGAGGTGGCTTGGGGGTATAATGCATATTCTCTGGGAATTGATGGAAGAGATGAGTTCGGGCGTTTTCTTCCGCTTGACTATCTGGAGTCGTTTGGAGATTTTAAACCACCAATGTATGCGTATCTAGATATTATTCCAGTTAAGATTTTTGGACTAAATGAGTTCGCGGTTAGGTTCCCTTCGGCTTTACTTGGGACATTGACTGTACTGATTACTTATCTTTTGGTGAACCGAATATTCAAAAAACACGAAGAGCCACTAATACGAACACTAAGCACCACTAATGCAGTAGCACTTCTTTCAGCGTTTTTTTTGGCAATAAGTCCATGGCATATTAATCTTTCTCGTGCCGCGTTTGAAGCAAATGTAGCTACTTTTTTTATAGTATGTGGGATATGGCTATTTCTTAAAAGCATAAAAGAAAAAACGTGGCTTCTTCCTCTCTCTGTAGTTTCGTTTACAGTATCAATATACATTTTTAATACAGCAAGAATTGTTGCGCCAATTTTATTGTTGCTTTTGATACTTATACATATAAAACAAATACTTCGATATAAAACCCAGCTATTTATTAGCATGTTTTTCGGAATAATTTTAATACTTCCTATTATAAGATTTTTATTTTCTCCTCAAGCAGGTTTGCGATTTAAAGAAGTGAATATATTTTCCGATATCGGCGTTATCAACGTTACTAACCAAGAAATTGCAAATGACAGTAATGTTATGTGGTCAAGAATTTTACACAATAGACGGTTTGTCTACACTACCGAATATTTAAAACATTATTTTGATCATTTTAAACCAAAATTTCTTTTTATTAGCGGAGATGGTAATCCAAAATTTTCAACTCAGGACGTTGGAAGCTTATATTTGTGGGAGTTACCGTTTTTCATAACAGGAATGCTATTTATTTTTAGATGGAAAGCTCCATATAGGTGGTTTATATTGTTATGGATGCTTATTGGTATTGTTCCTGCCGCAACTGCGCGAGAAACACCCCACGTATTACGAATAGAGACAGCGCTTCCCACATTTCAAATTTTCGTAGCATATGGATTGTTTATTGTAATGAAAGGAATTTTCAATTTTCAATTTTCAATAAAAGGCTAAAACATTTTAAATTTTTAATTGTAATTTTTATTTTTTCACTTTTATTTTTTAATTTCGTATATTATCTGCATGGATACTACATGCAGTATCCAAGAGAATATTCGGGAGAATGGCAGTATGGGTATAAAGAGTCAATAGCATTTGTTAAAAGAGAGGAGCAAAATTTTGACGAAGTTAAAATTACAACAGAATTAGGTAGACCTTATATATACTATTTATTCTATACAAAAACTGATCCAGAAAAGTTTAGAGAGACTGCTAAGATTGAAAGGGAAGTATTTGGATATGTAAATGTTGAAAAACTTGGCAAATACTCTTTCCATAAAGACTTGGAACCTAAGAAAAATGAGAATAGGAAAATATTATATGTGGATGTTAAAGGTAAAGAACCACAAAATGCAAAAGTACTTAAGATATTTTATTTATTAAACAGTAAACCAGTATTAATAGCATATACATTGTAAAGTGACACAATTTCTGCCTAGGCAAAATTTGTGTCAATCCTATAAGAATATGAGATAAGGATAATAAGATTTCGGTATGGGACTTAATAGAATATGTTGCTAAATAAAAATAAAGTAATTTTGATTATTATTATATTAGTTGCCTGCGTGCTTCGTTTTTGGCAGTTGGGTGATGTTCCTCCATCTCCCGACTGGGATGAGGCGGCGCTGGGGTATAATGCGTATTCTATAAAGGAAACAGGCAAAGACGAATATGGTACTTCATTTCCGATAATATTGCGATCCTTTGATGATTACAAACCTGCTTTGTACGCATATTTCCTTATACCATTTATCTCTCTGTTTGGCCTTGATGTATTTGCGGTCCGTTTAGTTTCTGCTTTGTTTGGAATAGCAACAGTTGTTGCTGTTTACTTTATTCTGAGAGAACTTCTCAATCGCGAAACCACGCAGAACCGTACGCGGAACTACGCAGAATACATGCCTCTGCTTTCTTCATTTCTCTTAGCCATCTCTCCTTGGCATATTCAATTCTCAAGAATTGCTTTTGAGTCGAATGTGGGTTTAGCGCTAAATGTTTTTTCGATTTTGTTTTTTATAAAAGGACTTAAAAAACCATTGCTTCTAGTTTTATACGCTATTTGTGCCGGGTTAAGTCTATATGCATATCAAAGCGAAAAAGTATTTGTGCCATTGTTATTTATTTTATTAGTTTTTATTTATAGAAACGCACTATTTAAACTTCCTAAAAAATATCTAGTTTTATCATTAATTATTGGAATAATTATTTCGTTTCCAATAGCACATTATACATTAACTAACAAACAAGCTCTGACTCGCGCACAAGGCGTTTCTGTATTCTCTGCAGACAACCAATATCTTAATGACTTATCGGTAAGAAATTTAATAAATAGGGAAAAAGGAGATATTATCGGTCTTATTTTTGATAATAGGAGGGTATGGTACGCGAAATCAGTTATTTCAAATTATCTTTCCCATTACAATATCTATTGGCTGTTTTTATCAGGAGATGAGAATCGCCACCACGCACCAGGAATGGGGCTTTTGTACCTCTGGGAATTCCCATTCTTGTTTATTGGGATTTATAGTTTGATATTTGGGAAATGGGATAGAAAATTAAAACTTCTGATTATTGGTTTATTTTTGCTTGCCCCTGTACCAGCGGCTGTTACAACAGGCGTGCCGCATTCGGTTCGAACGTTAAACTTTTTGCCCACTTTCCAGATTTTTACAGCAATAGGGATTATTGCTGGGATTAGCGC
>Ga0213870_1000348_pt1 | contig 23023 bp, 9 predicted proteins | sample WICALVC2017_Meta_FD_160119 | JGI IMG/M metagenome (GOLD analysis project Ga0213870, IMG submission 160119) | Freshwater microbial communities from subterranean cave lake in Wind Cave National Park, South Dakota, United States - WICALVC2017 | ecosystem: Environmental > Aquatic > Deep subsurface >... | reverse complement strand
CTTGTGTCTCACTCCATTCTCTATGATCTACATACCACAGGATGGTCTTGCGAAGACCAGATTCAAAACTTTCTTCTGGCTTCCATCCTAATTCCTGTTTTATCTTATCGGTAGCAATCGCGTAACGATAATCATGACCCGGCCGATCTTTAACAAATTGAATCAGATCACGATAGCTTCCCGCAGTGGCCGTGCCACCGCGGACGCGAGGCTTTATCTCATCTAAAATAGCACAGAGGAGATGTGCCACTTCCAGATTTGTTTTTTCACTCTGGCCCCCGATATTGTAAGTTTCACCGAGACGGCCTTCTGCCAATACCTTCCGAATTGCCGCGCAGTGATCTCCCACATAAAGCCAGTCGCGGATATTTGCACCCTCTCCGTAAATCGGCAAGGGCTTATCTTGCAAGGCGTTTAAGATCATCAGTGGAATCAGTTTTTCAGGATATTGATGAGGGCCGTAATTGTTGGAGCAATTCGTCGTCAATGTAGGCAAACCGTAAGTATGATGATACGCTCGAACCAGATGGTCAGACCCCGCTTTAGAAGCGGCATAAGGGCTATTGGGCCGATAAGGTGTTTCTTCGGTAAAAGGCGGATCGCATAAGGCGAGTGAACCATAGACCTCATCTGTTGAAACATGAAGAAATCGGAACTGATTCTGCTCTGCGGAACTTAATTGTTGGAAATAAGCGCGGATTTCTTCAAGCAGATGAAATACGCCCACAATATTTGTTTGTATAAATTCGCCGGGCGTAAGAATAGAACGATCCACATGGCTTTCAGCCGCAAAATTGACGACGCCGACAGGACGATATTCGTTCAAGAGCTTACGGACTAATGCCCTATCTGCAATATCTCCATGGACGAAGATATGCCTCGGATCGTTACGAATAAGCGCAAGATTATTTAAGTTGCCGGCGTAGGTCAGTTTATCAAGGTTAATCACCCGTCCACTGGTTTGTTTTAGATAATCCAGTACGAAATGAGATCCAATAAAACCAGCGCCGCCTGTTACGAGCATTGCGTCAGATTTATTTTTCAACGTGTCTTGTGTAATTGGATCCCCTTTGGTGTATCGGTTTCTTCAAAATGGCAGTGGATGGCATCTCAAACATTGGCTAAAGTGGTCGGGAAAGTCAAACGGTTTATTTATAAGGGCGAGCATTGCCCGCCATTAAAATCAACCATCCTGCACAATCAACATCGTAATATAACCCCCCTCACTAATGTGGACCCCATTGTCAAGACTGTTCTTTTAGTTTTTATCACTTGTTTTTCTGGCTCTTTTTTTCTTTCTTGTAAATCAACACGGACAGAGGGACACTCCTTTCCGAAAGAGGCGGATCTGCATGGCTGAATAAATTATCATAAAACGATGGCTATTCCGTGGAATAGTCTTACTCCTTTTTTAGCCTTCCATCAAGCGATAGCAATAAATTCTGAAACGCATTTTTATAAGCCACGATCTTTCCAAGGATTTCTTTGATCTCATCTTCATCATAGATATGGCTTGAAAGGTTTCTCTGCTCAATCATATCTATCCAGACAGCCTCGCCGTTTATCAACCCCTGTGTATATGCCTCCTTAAAGCAGTTTCTGAGCGATGTACACTCCATTCCCGTATAGTCAAGAACCCTTTTAATGGCCTTCCAACTCATCTCATAAGTAAATTCAAACCGCTTGACCACTAAGTCCAGATAGATATCTCCAAAGCCTTGATGGTCATATTCGTTTTTTCCATCTACGACTTTTGCAAATTTCTCGAACGCCTTCTGAAAATTATAAATGCCATCTTCCGCCCTTTGTTTTTTACTCGCGCTGTAAAGAACCTTTCCTGTTGCGAGAACCCTGTTCCTAAATCTTTCTTCGGTAAAAGCAATGTTTTTGACATCTATCTTTGTTAAGGTTTTAAGATTCTGAATCTCTTCCTCTATAAGATAATCTTGTTTGAACACCTTGTCGTGATAAGCGATATCTATATCACTCGTTTGGGTCGCTTCTCCATTAGCCCTTGATCCATACAGATAGATTCTGTCAGGTTTTGCATGTTTTAGAATGATTTTTCTAATCTCGTCAAGGAGTTCTCTATAATGCATGGTTCATCCTCCACTTGATTGCGGGGGTCAAGTCTTGATCTCGGATTTTCTCTCTTAATAAGACCATTCATTAACTATATTTTACGGTGTTTACAGTATATAAGGTGGATTTTATTGTCAATACAGTTTTTCTAAAATACAGAGACAACGGATTTTGGACATTCATCCAGAGTACATTCAATTTGAAACTCTGTACAACATTTGATCGGCTTTGATAACCATGGCAAGAATTTTTTCCCGATATGCCTGCAACCATGATGAATCTCCATTTGCAGAAAATTGACACGCAATCTCATGTCCCGATCTTTCTCGAATATTAGCAAGTAATTGATCATATTGCGTAACATTCATCCCTTTTTTCTCCATCATGGTCTTGCGTAGCATAAACTGATAGATCGCTTTATGATCATCAATTCCTTCTCGAATTGCCTCCCATTTGAGTGTCGCAAGCGGGCCGTTTGGATGTGGATAGGCTAGGAATATATCTTGATCAAGGGTGTCAGCCTCGGGGCGTCCGCGTGCGTTTTGCGTGGTCTGAAATGTCCATGAAGAGATGCCATCAATCTGATTGCGCCATGTATAATAACCATAAATATAGCGGGCAAAGTTAGGATTGTTACAGCTTGTTGTCACGGCATTGTTATAGAGAAAGTAGGGAATCTTCTGTTGTTTGGCCTTGCGTAATTCCTCCTCATTAAAAGTGCTCGATAGCAAATAATCGGGCGGATCAGGATTGAGATGTTGTCTTGTTAAGACACTTTTTCCGCCTGATTTTGCAATGGCCTCTAACAACAAAGGGGTGATCTTTCGGCGTCTTCCTTGCGGGTCTTGGGAGGCATCATCCGATTCATCAATGGGGAAAAAAAGGATGTCAGGCAATTCGTTTTTGCGCGTGTAGTCTAAAACCTTTTTTACAAGATTCTTGAGACGATCAAGATGGGTTCCTCTATCAAACCCCAAGATATTGCCCGGGTGTTTTGGTTTTGCCGTTTGGATGAGTTGTCCCATATACCAGATGATTGGATTATGAAAACCAACCTCTTTCGCTGCGCGAACACTCGCAAGAATATCACGCAAATCCTCCTGCCCCGCATCATTCTGAAAAAGCGAAAAAGGCGAGGCCGGGGCAATTGTGGTCATGCCGTGTTCTTTATAATCTTTGTAGATGTTCACGGCGGATTGATAGATTTGCGCCTGCTCTTTTTTGCGCCACGGCATGACAAGTTCCGTCATCTCATAAGTTGAAAGCATAAAATATTGGACGTTGGGAATATCCTCAAATGTGATCGGCAAAACCCGAACCTGTAGCGGTATTTTTATCTTCTGTATCATCACTGCCCCTTTGTAATCACCCGGGGCGATATTTCGTCCTATTTTGAACGTTATCAAAAAACTCTGAACTGCACCCTTTTTGAGGACGGCTTGATGCCCGGGCACAACCAAAGTAGGCAGTTTTTGAAAATATCCGTAAGAAAGACCCACCCCTTCATTCACATTGGTAATCGTTGCAACCGCAATGTTTTCTTTCGGAATGATTCCATGGGCACTTACTAAATCAGTGACAGATACGCGTATTACACCCAATGATTGCAGTGGATAGATTGAAAACGAAAGCAATTCAAATTTATTTCTTACGGTCTGTATAGAAAACTTTTCAACGACCTCTGATTCTTGAGGACGGCTGTTTGAAAATACATATTGTAATGGCGGTCTGGAAAAGACAATCAACCCCTGTTCATTAGGGGCAATCGTCCTATCCTCTTTTTCTGTCGGCGGTGGAACCTCTGTCAATGCAGAAACAGGTTGCGGCTTTTGAGGTTCAAAAAACATTTTAAGTCTTTCTCTTTGCACCGTAAGGCTTCCTGTACCAAGCATATCGCCCACTTTTGAAACAGCCTCTAATTGAATAAAATATTGCCCAGACGGAATGTTATACGGGAGATCAAAAACGATTGTTCCAAAGGCTACGTCTTGGCCATCAATACGCGCGTCAGAAAGAAATTTTCCGCCATTTGATAGTGTTCCTTTGATCTGTATTGGAGATGATTTTGAAATAGGCAGATGTAACGAGAAGGCCACATAGAGTGCCTTTTTCATGAAGACGCGGTCGGTGACAACAACACGATCCCTCAGAATATAAGATTGGATTGATATTTCATCCATGGGATTTTTGCAAGAGGCAAAAATAAAAGCAAAAACAAAAGAAAGCGCAAGAACCAAGCATGGCAAACGCAATAATTTTAAGAATGATTTCATATCGGCCATCCTATCAGCAATTACTATATCCTGTAACTATGCTTAATTTTGGGGTGACATTTTAGATTGACTTTTTGGATAAGTTTTGGCAGTATCTCTTCCATGTCGAATGCAGGAGCACCCACACAAGTTCAAGTTGAAGTAGACGAAGCCACGGCGCAAGGAATTTATTCTAACATGGCCATTGTTTCGCACACAGAGACCGAGTTTGTATTTGATTTTGTTTATATTCAGCCGCAGGCCCCAAAAGCCAAAGTCCGCGCGCGTATTGTAACCTCTCCGTCTCATGCAAAACGATTTTTAGCCGCCCTTCAAGACAACCTCCGCCGCTATGAAGAAAAATGCGGTCAGATTAAGATCGCAGGAGATGCAGGCAAGAGCAACGACCGTTACGAAGGCCATTACCTTTAAAATAACCGGTACAAAAGAGAGGCGAATCGTTTGCCATCTCTGCACACTTTATTTATTTCCACTGCCTAATCTTTTTGAAATTGCAGATTCTGCTATTGTGGAATCTTTGGGTCAATATGTTGTTTCGTTTTTTTAGGTGGTGAATTTAGAGTGATCAAATGAATACGCTGATCGTTATTCCGGCACGCTATCAGTCGAGTCGTTTCCCCGGAAAACCGCTTGCCCTTTTACAGGGAAAACCTATGATCTGGCATGTTTGGAGTCGGGCGACTCAAATTAAAATGGCGGATAAAGTAATTGTCTGTACGGAGGATGACCGCATTTTGAAAGTTGTTTCTGAATTTGGTGGTGAGGTGGTTATGACATCGAAAGAACATCACACGGGGTCTGATCGTGTTGCGGAGGTTGCGGGGTTATATCCAGAATTTCAGCTTGTTGTTAATTTGCAAGGAGATTTGCCTCTTTTTTCTCCTTTGGTGATAGACAGACTCATTCAAGAAGGGGGAAGATGGATAGAATCAGGTCAGGCTGATTTGGTCACACTCTGCGCTAAAATTGATTTGGAAGAGGAGATATTTTCACCGAATACAGTTAAGCTCGTCAGAAATTCAATCGGAAATATTTTATACTTTTCTCGATCACCTATTCCGCACATAGAAAGGGGGACACCGCTTTCTTCTGAATCTGGTTTTTTAAAGCATTATGGTGTGTATCTTTATCATCGGGAATTTCTTTTAAAGACGGCAAATTGCCCAGAAGGAAATTTGGAAAAAAGAGAACGATTAGAACAACTGCGTGTTTTAGAAGCGGGTGGCAGTATTATTCGGGCTGTAGAGATTGCGTCAGAAGAAGCAAAACAGTTTTGCGAAGTCAATACGCCCTCCGATCTTGTTTGCGCTGATGCAAACCTTTCCTCACAAATTCTGAGAGAGAGAAATCCTACAATTTAAATTTCTGTCAAACCCAGATGAACATGTCCCACACGGCGGGACTGGGTGGCACAGGAACATGTGCCACACGGAACATGTTCCATACAGCGGAACTGGGTGGTTCATTCTGGTGCTACAAGCGGACGCTTGCTTTTGTTTGCGTCTTTCTGGTTTTAATGCTACGATCCTCCTTCATGAAGAATCGGATTTTTGGACTTGAAAATGAGTACGGCTTGATTTTTTCTCCAACAGGCAAGGTCTATCTGCCGATGGAGAAAATTCTGGGCTACATCTTTGATGGGCTGATCCCAAATAGCTGGCCTTCCAACGCGTTTCTTTGCAACGGGGCGCGATTTTATCAAGACACCGGATGCCATCCAGAATACGCCACACCCGAATGCGATACTGTTTTTGATGTCGTGGTGCATGACAAAGCGGGAGAGCGTATTTTGGAATCGTGTCTGCCGATGGCTGAACAACGTCTGAAAGAAAAGGGATTGTCCGGCACCATCTCTATCTATAAGAACAATACCGACTCCATGGGCAATACGTATGGCTGTCACGAAAATTATTTAATCCGCAGAGACATTGATTTTTGGAAAGTGGCTGAACAGCTGATTCCTTTTTTCGTCACCCGCCTGATTTATATCGGGACAGGAAAAGTCTTGAAGAGTTCAGGAAAATGTCATTATTTTATTTCTCAACGGGCGCAACACATCCATGAAAAAACCTCTTCTTCCACAACCTCTTCACGAAGCATTATCAACACGCGGGACGAGCCGCACGCCGATGCGGAAAAATATCGCCGTCTCCATATTATCGTGGGCGATTCTAATATGTCAGAATATGCAACCTATCTCAAGGTCGGCACAACGGCATTGATTCTTAATATGATTGAAGCAGGATTTTCGGTTGCGGGGATGACGCTTGAGGATCCCGTCAAGGCGATGCGAGATATATCGCGCGATTTAACGCTTAAGAAAAAAGTTCGGATGGAGAACGGCAAGGAATACACGGCCATTGAGATTCAGCGCATTTATCTTACGGCGGTTAAGGAATATCTGGATGCAGAAGAAACGGATGACGATGAGGTAGAAGAGATTGTGGCGCAATGGGAGTATGTATTGGATACATTAGAAGAGGATCCCGATTTGCTTGCAGGCGAGATTGACTGGATTACCAAAAAAGGACTCATTGATTCTTTTATGGAGAAAAAAGACTGCGCGATGGACGATCCGCGCGTTGCGATGATGGACCTTCAATATCACGATATTAACCAAACGCGGGGTCTTTATTATCTTTTGGCAAAGAACAATAGCATTCAGAAAATGGCTACCGAGGCAGAAATTAAACATGCCATGGAGAATCCCCCTGAGACCACGCGCGCCAAAATTAGGGGGGATTTTATTCGCTTTGCAAAGGCCAAAAATCGTTCGTATACAGTGGACTGGACCTATCTTAAATTAAACGGATACTGGGAGGAGACGATCCTTTGCATGGACCCATTTGCTTCTTCCAATCCAAGATTAAAGGTACTCATTGCCGCGGCAACCCCTCATAAATAAACTTTGGCGTATCGGCATGATACTGACCTTGCTTTTTCTCAGTGTCGCAACCGTTGCGTTTTCCGATTCTTTCGTCAAGATTCATCAAGGGGAAGTCGTTTTTTTGACAATCCCTGTTGACCGCTCTGAAGACTATTTGTTTGGTAAATTTAAAGATCAGACGATTCCATTTTATCAATCTGCGCCGGGTCAATATGCCGCCTTGATGGGGGCTGATCTTGCGCTTGCTCCGGGGAAGTATGACCTTACACTAGATCAGAAGGTGTATGTCGTAGAAGTGTTGGCAACGCCTTTTGGCGTGGAGACTTTTACTGTGCCAAAAGACAAAGTGGATTTGTCCACTAAAACGCTTGCGCGTGTGGAAAAAGAGGCCAGTCTTTTTAAGGGTGTTTTTGCAAAAAAAAATAGCGACACACGATACTGGAACGATTTGTTTTTAGTGCCCACTGAAGGGGAACGTGCAGGAACATTTGGTCAAAAGCGGGTGATCAATGGTCAGGATAAAAATCCGCATACGGGTGAAGATATTCGCGCGCCGTTAGGAAGGATCGTGTCGGCCTCAAATAGCGGAAAGATTGTCTTGACGGGCGATTTTTTTTTCAATGGACAATCTGTTGTGATTGATCATGGCGGAGGTCTTTTTACCATGTATTTTCATCTTTCAGAAATAAAGGTCAAACGCGGCGATCTTGTTTCACAAGGACAGGTGATTGGGCTTGTGGGTCAGTCTGGACGCGCAACCGGCCCCCATCTGCATTGGGGCGCAAGGCTGAATGACGCCCGTGTTGATCCGTTCTCCCTTGTGCAGGCCGTCCGAGATATGGCAGAACCTATTCAACAATAAACCGCTTCACGCTTCTCCGTTATCCCCAAAAAAACTTATTGTGATTCGTGGACAGAGCCACTGACGACTGCTATAATTGTTGGGTAACTATACTTTGGAGGTGCTGTTGCGTATTCGTTCTTGCAATAGGCTCAAGCAATGGATTAGGTTTTTTGCTAGCATCTCCTTTCTTGTCATGGGGGCAGGGCTTACATTCGGCGCGTCATTAGACAAGCCTCTTTCTCGTTCCGTTCGCGTTTCGCATACTGCTTTAGAAGTTTCCCAATCGCATAAAATCACATTTCCGAGAACTATTTCCCCGCCGGTTCCTTTTACGGTTACAACGCGATTGGCGCTCCCTGAAGGGATTGCTATTGGCGACCTGAACCAAGAAGAATTGACTGCGAAGGTAACACTCTCCGGGCCTGGCTTTATCAAACCTTCAGAACTTTCTACGGTTTGGACACAACCGTTTTCACTTCCGACCCTGGCCATGTCCGGGACATACCATCTCACCAATTTCCGCCTCTACCTTGGGAATCAATTGGTTGCGCGCGCGTTAGATGACGGTGTACTTGAGGTTTTTGAAAATCTTTTAATTACCGAAGTCACGACGCGGCCGCTCACGCTGACAGAGATTGTAGATCGTGGGATTGTGATTGATTCCTCCTCGTTTGCCACGATGGACTTTACCGCGGCGCTGGCGTTTGTAAGTCAAAACGTAAACATAGGGACGGCGACGCCGATTGTCGGCCCGAATTTTCTCTTTGAAGAAGAAGTGAATGCGCCCCCGAAATTATCAGAGGATGATCCGCTCAAAGAAGTGAACTTTGACATTCCTATCCCTCCGCCCCCTGATATCCCCAATCTTTTTATCGCCCCAATCGAGTTTAATACTGTTATTGAGGGAGACGAGACCGTTCCCATGCGACCTCCTTTAAGCGGGCTGGTTGTCATTCCCGGGCAGATTGGGTTTTTGCATCAGTTTTTTGAGGCGCAATTGATTGTCTTTCAAAATGCCCCGCAAGGGGCGCCGCTTGTCGTGCGCGATCTTCAGGCAAAGATTCTGCTCCCCGCGGGGCTTGACAAAACTTCAGGAACAGACGATCTCCCCGGTGATGATCCGTTGAGAATCGCGCGACAGAAGAATAAAGAAACAACCCGTATCTTGCCGGTTTTAAGGGCGGGCGCGAATATCAATAGCCTCTCCCCGCAAGAGCGCGGGATTGCAAATTTTCTGATAGAAGGATTGACGGAAGGAACTTATGATCTGGAGTTTGAAATCACCGGCATATTAGACGGGCTTCCCGGCGGGCCTGTTGCGGTTTCCGCAAAGGCGCATGGATCGGTCCTCATTAGAAATCCGAGTTTCACCATTACATTGTCTCATCCAAAAACCGTTCGATCGGGAGAGGACTATACCGTTTATGCCGTTGTGACCAATACGGGAGAGACGGTCGCAAATCTTGTCTCTGTGAAATTAAATCGCAACTCTGTCTCGGGCGCCACATTGCTCTCTGATGAAACTCAAACAGCCGATACGATTGATCCGGGGTCGTCCGCGATACTCGCATTTCGAATGCGCTCCCGTATTACCGGTGGCGTGACAGCAACCACCTTTCCAACGGAAGACGGCCTTGTAGGCCGATTTTCCCTGCGTACCGGTGTTGGGGATTTAGGCATTCCGCTTTCTCCCGATACCCTTGTGCTTCCAAGCTATGTTGAGAAACTGCCATCATCGGTTGTTTCGTCTGCGATAGGTCTTTTGGGATTGGCCTATTCTATCGCAACCGCTCCGGCTGGCGCGCTTCCTAATGGGATGATCAGGATTCCAAAGAAGATCATCCATGAGAAAGCCAATGCGTTAGTGCAAGCCGGTCTTCATGTCATATTAGGGATGTCTGTTGAAGATGCCCTCGCCGATCTGCTCGTTGCATTAACCGCAGGCCCCGCGTCGTATTTAACACTGGTTGATAGCGCTCATCAAGGGAAGCGGATGGTAGAGGAGATACAGACGTTCATCAAGGGGACAACACCTGCTAATCGTTCTCCTCGGGTGATTGCGGCCACACAACCTGAACCTGATTTGATTGGCTATCCCAATAGTAAAATGGGATGTGTTTCTGCGACGCTACATAAGGCAGGGATGTTTCTCTTTGTGCTTTTCAGTGAGCCACTTGACAGAAAAACCGCCGAGACTGTTTCGAATTATTCAATCAGCGGCAATGGGCTTCGTAGCGGCAACGATATTGGAAAAGGCGAGGCCCCAGTAAGCGCGATGCTTGATTCCAGTGGGCGGTTTGTTATCCTGCAATTGGTTCGCCCCGTAGGGCCATTTGTAAAACGGACGCTGTCGGTTCACGAAGGTTTGCTAACTCAATCCGGGTTGCGGGTGGAAGCGGGCACCTTATCCATTCAGTCTCATTTATCGAAAGAAGGGGCCGGGGTAGTATCGGGCCGTTTTCTCCGCGCTGGGTCCGAAGTGACAGATGGGGCTATTACGCTGATCATTGACAATTCTTGTGAGATACTGTGGCCATCAATAGTCACGAAGCCACTACCCCCACAATTCTTCCTTGGAACGACTGCTATATCCTCATCAACTGATGCTTATCAGATGGATTACGTGTTGAATGGATCTACCGTTAGAGGAAAAGATATTCCTTCTGGAGAGTTTGAATCGGTTTCTGTCCCGATTCGTTTCGCGGGTCAGACTGTTGCGTTGGATATTATTCTGCGGGCAAAAGGATCCATTGAAGTAACACTATTAGATCAGACGGGGCCGGTGGTTTCAGGGGCGGAGGTGGTGGTCACCAGCGCAACAAGTTTTGTGACAGGCCAGCAGGTCTCTCTTGCACAGGTCTTGCTTATGACCGATGAACAAGGCCGCGCGTTGTTCTCTGATTTGCCAATCGGCCCGTATCAGCTTCAGGCGAAAAAGAATAAGCTCATCGCGGCGACGGCGACAACGATTTCTAAACCTGGCGATAAGGTATTGGTCGCCATGCAGATGGTGCAACGTCCTGAACGGTATCTTTTCGGATCGATTGCCGCAGGCGTTGTTGCGCCTGATGGGAAGACTCCTGTTGAGGGGGTTTGGCTGCGCCTGTCCAGTCAATCCCTTCATTATCAAAAAGGGGGACAGACATCTGTCACGGGTCAGCTTGCCATTACCGACTTCCCGGAAGGGAACGCGCTCTTGGAGATGTATGACCCCGTTTCTCTGGAGACAGCCGCAATGCAGATTTCTGTCGTTCCGAATCAGACCGTATCTGTTACGATGATACAAAAAGGATTAGGTTCTGTTGCAGGTCAGGTGATTGACTCGCAGGGGATGCCGGTTTCGGGCGTGTTGGTCGTGGCTACGTCGGAGGGTTCCCCTCCCATTGTGAAATGGGGTTTTACCGATGATACAGGGAAGTTTGTCTTTACGGCGCTGACAGTCGGAAAAGTGTCGCTGTCCGCGACCGAACCGGTGCGAGGCCGTTTTGCCTCGGGCGCGACAACCATTCGGCATCCGGGAGATGCGGCACAGGTTTCGATGATGCTCTCTTCACGGGCATCTCTGATTGGAACCGTGAGGGATCTTTCGGGTCGTCCTGTAGCCTACGCGGAGGCACGGATTATTATACCAGAGCGGGGATGTCCTCTTCCGCCCGGAGTGCCTGAACTTTCTGGGGCTCAGATTAGAGAGTCAGATACCGAGGCCATCAATAAATTTAAAGAGGACGTAGAAGCCCTCTTACAGGCTAAAGCCGAATGTGTTGAAGACCCGGAAAGTGAAAAAATTTCTTTCATCCTCGCAAGAACCGATGCTTCTGGAAATTATCGTTTCTCCGATCTTGATCTGACCAATCTAGTTTTCCAATCCGGGACGATTATTGCTGTTAAAGGAAGCGATGTGGCCAACGCCGATTTTGCGTTGAAGCGAGATGGAGAGGTGAAGCGGGTTGATCTGACTTTCGTAGATAAGACAGCGACTATTTCCGGTCAGGTGTTGGATCGCGCTTCAAACGATCTTCCCGTGGGGGCGCAAGTGGTCCTTTATGGTGTAGAGCCAAACGCGGCGGGATTGCTTGTGGGAGGTCGGGTCATAGGATGGGTTGACTCTGATCCGCAAACCGGCCGATTTGAATTCAAAGGGCTTTTCCCGGGGCCGTTCTATCTTACAGCCAGCAATCCGTTTCACCCAGAGGCAATAACCGTGGGGGGGATCCTTACGGCGGGGGAACAAAAGAAGATGAATCTGGTTTTTGAAAAAAAACTTGCGGGGATTACCGGTCGTGTTTTAGGACCGGATCGCAAAACCCCCGCGGTGGGGGTGAAAGTGAGAACCATATTGGAGTCGGCGCCAATTGAAGTCACAACGGATGCCAATGGCATTTATAAAATTGGGAAGGTCTTGCCGGAGGGATATTATCAGGTTGCCGTGGATGATCCTGCGACGGGCGCGAAATCCGAACCTGTAACGGTGATGGTTACGCCGGGTCAGGAAGCCGATCAGCCGTTACAGATTTTGGGTAAGGGCGCTATAGAGGTGCGCGTATTGAGCGCGAGCGGTCTGCCGATCACGCAGTCGGTTGTGAAAGTAACGCGGGTCGGCTTGCCACTTGATCAAGCAGAAGCGTCGTCAACGACGGGCGTGATTCAATTTGATTCTTTATTGGAGGGGAAGTATGCCGTTGAGGTTTATGACCCGATCCTTGGCCGAGGGGCGAGAGATGAGGTGACGATTCCCGCGGATCGAAAGACTGGCTTTATCTCGTTGATCCTAAGCGAGACCGGTTTCGTAACGGGACACTTTTTTGCCGTTGATAAAAAGAGCCCGGTCTCCCCGGCACGCCTTTCACTTTTTAGAGGCAATGATCATATCGGTGTCGCTACGACTGCAGAGGATGGAACGTTTCGGTTTGAGCATGTGCCGATGGGGGATGTCCGTGTTGTCGGATACAATCCAGCAACAAGCCGACGCGTGGAAGGAAAGGGAACATTGTCGGTTGACGGACAGGAGTTGCCGTTGATCCTGACGGAAGAAGGGCTGGGAACGGTTTCAGGAAAAGTCTTGGCGGCTGATAAGGTGACCCCTATTGCTGGCGCGATGCTTACGCTTCATTCGCTTTCCCCCCTTGGAATCATTTATGGCATTTCAGGCGCAGACGGCGGATTTGTATTTAGCGGTATCCCGGTCGGAGCAGTTGCGCTTACAGTTTACGATCGGCGCAGTCAGCAGACTGCATCGGCGAGAGGCGTCATTCTGCATGAAGGGGATCGCGTCAACTTGGTGTCGATTTCGTCCGCGTCCGGAATGATTGATGGAACGGTGATTTTCGCGGATGGGTCTCTCGCCCCTTTTGTCAATATTACCAGTTCCAACATCCATCTTCAGACCGATTCAGCCGGGCGCTTTGCATTGCCGCCTCATCCGCTTGGGAGTCATCGGATTTTAGCAAAGGAACAAAATGGCCCGCGGTCGGGAGAAGGGTTCGCCACGATCACGCAACAGGGCGAGAAAATTTCTGTCATCATAAAACTGGCTGGCATGGGAAGACTGATTGTCCATGCGGTAGATGGCGGAAAACCGATGGAAGGGGTCAAGATAACCGTACTGCCGGCGAACGCAACTTTCTTGACCGGGCCAAATGGCGAGGCCCAATTTGAACGACTTCCCCAAGGAAACTATACGGTGGCCGCGACTTCGGCGGATCAGCGCCGATCCGTAATCGCATCGGCGCGCATCGTGTTTGATCAGAGTGAAGTGCATACCCGTATAGAACTAGGCCCCGTTGGAGACATTACAGCAAGGGTACGTCGGGGAGACGGGGTACGGCCTGCTGTGGGGGCTGTGGCAACGATGACCGGGGAGAAGATTATCTTAACCCGTACGGTTTCCGAGGAAGGGGCGCTCCGTTTTGATCAAGTTCCGGTTGGCACTTATATGATGGCTATTGATGAAGCGGGGACAGGCGATGGAGCGGTTCCGGGGGTTGCTCATGTCGTGCTGACCGTGCTTGCAAACGAGGAGATTGATCTTGGCGCTATTGTGTTAGACAGCGAACCGATTCGTGTTATTTCTGTAACGCCCGAGGATGGAGCAACCGATGTCTCACTGGATCAAACCATTGCTGTGCGTTTCTCTGAATTGCCCGATTTAACCTCTCTGACCGCTGTTACTTTGCAGGTGATTCAAATTTCAGACACGGGAGATGAACTCATAGAGGGGAGTTTTTCTTTTAACGCAAGTGAGACTATGTTGACCTTTCTCCCGAAAGCGCCATTGAAATCTTCAACGCAATATCAAGTAAAAATCAAAAAGATTTCCGATCGGGTGGGGCATGTTATGTCTGCCCCTGTGGCTACGGCCTTTAAGACAGCGGATAAAATTCCTCCAAAGGTTATTGCAATTGATCCGGCAGACGGTAAAATTGAAGTCGCGCCAGAGTCGGTGATACGAATTGTCTTTTCAGAGGGAGTAAAGACGCCTACACAAATACCGTTCCCGATGGTCGCAGTGAAAAAAATATCTACAGGAGATGCTGTGCCGATAAGGCTTCATCTTATCGAAGAGAACCGTGTGCTTATCGTAGAGCCTGCGGAATATTTACAGATCAATCAAACATATCAAATTCGGGTAGAAGGCATTACTGATCTTTCTGGGAACCCCATGAAAAAGGGGGTGAACAGCCAGTTTACTACAAAAGATACTATTCCTCCGATTATAGATTATTTTATGTATGCGCCCGAAACGGTTTTGATCGCAGGCCAACCGGTTCGGATTATGGTTGGCTCTTCAGCATTAGATTTGGCGGCAATAGAGATTGCGCTAGACGGGAAGGTTTTAGGTCTTGCGGCATTATCAGGTCAGACGGGAGTCCTTTCCTTTACGCTTCCCTTATCGGTTTCTGATCAGGCTATTTTAACCGCGAACGCAATTGATAAAGCGGGAAACCGATCTGTCGCGTCGCGGCTCGCCGTCAATTCTCAAGATGGCCCGCCGCTTATTTCTATAACGGCATCCATTAACCCCGCGCCCGGCGAGCCATTTAAAATAACCTTGAACGCGGAGGATGATGAACAACTAACTGCTGTCAGTTACTCCGCGACGGGCGCGGTAATCCAATCAGAAAGCCGTACAGAGTCAGGACGACAAGATCAGTGGGAGATTGATTTTACAATTCCAGAGACTGCGGAAGTCGGCGGCACGTTCACCCTTTCCGCAACGGCGTTAGATAGTGTTGGCCATGCCACGGTCATAACGAGGGTATTTTATCTGCGCGATAATCGGCCTCCCGCCGTTGAAATCATTTCTCCCGATCAGCTCTTTTTTGGGCAAAGTGCCGATATCAAAATTAAGGCGAGTGATCACAATTCCAAGCTCTCCTCTATCTCGATGGAGATAACCGGCGCTGTCACTTTGAGCGGCAATTTCAGTTTCGCCGGTGATAATCAGGATGAGGAGGTTCGTCTTCCTTTGGATATTCCGCTCACAACAGACAACACAACAGTTACGATAACGGCCGTTGCTGTGGATCAATTAGGGAATCGCGGCGAGGCAAAATCAGTAACGCTCAAGTTGGTCGGCGGAGTCGTTATGGGAACTGTTTTCGAAAAGACCCAGCCTGTTGCGAATGTGACGGTCTGGGCCGATATTGGTTCAAAGAGAGAAATCGTTACCACCGATTCTAAAGGACGTTTCTTGATTACCGGCCTTTTGCCGGGGAAGGTAAAAATTATCGCGGCAAATTCTGGAAGAGGTTTGAGAATTGCGGGAGAGACGGAGATACTCGATCACGGGACAATCGCCCATCTTGATCTGATTTTACAACCGGGCGGCTCCATCATAGGCCGTGTCATAACGGCGGACGGACAGCCGGCAGGACGATATGTGACAGTACGGGCGCAGGTTAATGGTCTGTCGTTCCAAACACTGACGGACGATGAAGGAAGATTTAAGTTTGATCCGCTGATCATGACAACCGTTTCGTTAGACGCAACCGATCTTGATGGCAATGTCGCGGAAGGGTCTGTCCGTGTTGTGGGGGCGGATCAGCAGGTAACGCTGCAGTTTCTTCCGCGCGGGGATATTTTGGGGCAGGTTGTTTTTGGAGGGGGAGAGCCTGTTGCTTACGCGCAGGTTACCCTCTATCCCGCGCGAGGCGGAAGCCGCACGATGACTACCGACGCGGATGGAAAATTTTCGTTTCATACAGTTTTTGCCGGATCATTTGGGATTACGGCAAGTGATCCCGTGCTTCATTTAAGGGAAACGTTGTACAGCGAACTTCAGAGAACTGAAGGAACAAAGAAAGATATTACCATTACCTTAACGCCCCTTGGAGAGGTGACTGGGGTTGTTTACACCGCGGTTGATCACAAACCTGTTGTTGGGATTACGGTCAATCTCTCTGGATCATTGGCATATCGTTCCACCCAGACCAATCAGGATGGCCAGTTTCACTTCAATAATATTCCTATCCATCCTTCTTATCCGGACTATAATCTTTATGCTTCCAGTGCTGACGGAGATTATACCGAGGCGCGGGTCGCTCTAAAAAAGCATGGGGACGCAGTTGTGCAGGATATGACCATGACTGGGTTTTCTGAGGCTGTGGTTACCGTCATAAATGGATCGGGGTCGCCGATTGCCGGCGCGGAGGTATATATAAGCGGTCCACGCACTTATCTGCGCGCAGTAACCGATAATGTCGGTGTGGCGACGTTTCAGTCCATTCTATCAGGGAAATACACCACGCAGGCGAAATTCCCTACATCTACCTATTATGGAGCTTCCTCGTCATTTACTGTTGAGGCTGGAAAGAAAACCCCAGTTCATCTGACCTTATTAAGTGGAACGATTCAAGGACAGGTTTTAGCCGCAGATCGTCTTACGCCAGTTCCAAATGTGGAACTCTTTTTGGATTATTGGGGAATGAAAACGGTGTCGGATAATGAGGGGCGCTTCTCGTTCTCGTCTGTTGATGTTGGAACATATATGCTTGACGCGAGGGTTTCGGGGCGTCTTCGGTCACGCCAATATATTTCCTTGAAGGCGGATGGAGAGGTTAAAACAGAAGAGATTGTGCTTACTCCTGTGGGTACGGTGACAGGATATGTTTACAATTCCTCTGGCGCGAAGGTCGCCCATAGCACTGTCCAACTAAATGTTGTGGATCCGCTCAATGGCAATGGGATGACGGTGTATACCGATGCCGATGGATCGTATCAGGCAGGGCAGGTGCCATTGGGGCCTGTAAGGGTGCAGGCGTCAGCCTATACAGCGAATTACAGCGCGATTAATAAGGCGGAAGCGGACGGAATCTTAAGCGCGGATGGGCAGGTATTGATTCTCAACCTTCGCCTTGGCGATGACACGGTGGATCTCCCAGCATATTTTTATATGCCGGGATTTCAGTATTACGTTTCTCAAGACGGAAGCTATACGCTCAACAGCCACCCCTCACGCAATTGTGATCCTTGTAATCAATTGACCTTGACTGTGGATGGGCAAACATCTGTTTTCCCAAAGAGTCCGTTGGGAAAATACGAAGACGACCGTCAGGAGATTGGAATCACACGCGAAGGCCCGGGCGGGATCGTTGTAACACGCAAACTGTTTGTGCCAAAGCGGGGATATGCAACGCGATCGTTAGAGCTTTTTGCCAATCCCACAGAGGAGCCCGTCACTGTAACGATTAAAGTCTCGTCAGTTTCCTCGTCTAGGCATCAGTCAAGCACTGGGGCACCCATAATACAATCGGACAATGGATGGATTATTCTATCTGGGCAGGACAAAGGAGGATATGTAACGATAGGGGGAGACGGAAACATCTATCGGAGTAATAGACTGGGCGATGAGGCGTCGGTTGACGTATTCGGCGGGTCTGTGAAGAAAGGGCAACTCTTTGAGAAACATGGTCCACAGAAGGAATTCCAAGGGTGGTGGAAATCCTTCTATGGATACACAGGCAGGTGGGAAATAGAAAGCACTTACGGGATGGAGGAAGTTATTATTGCCCCGGGAGAAACGGTTGGGTTCCTTCATTTTAATGCTCTTGTGTGGGACAAAGAAGGAGAACAGCCAACAGTTGATCGTTTGAAGGGATTGCCGCCGGATTTGCTTGAAGGACTCTCGGATTCCGAGAAGGGATCCATTATTAATTTTGATCTACAGAAAGATCAGGATCCAACACTTATAGCGCCAAAGATGCTCTCCAAGCTTTCTGTGCGGGCTTTTCAAAAGGCGGGTGATCAACTGATTCCGATTCCCAATGTTGTGCGCATTGATTTTAAGGCGACCGATCCGATCTTCCCTATAAGGCATACTGGCAGAACCAATGGAGAGGGATTGTTGACCGTTGATTATGAGCAGGGTGGGTGGTGGATGGAAAATATTCTTCGCGTGCCGAGAGGCCCTGTTACTGTTCAGGCATTTACGCATGTCGGATGGTTTGACCCAATAACCGATGCGATGGCAACGCTTTCTCCAAAAATGACTGTAGTAGATTCTGCGGGTGAACTTTCTGTAGATTTTGTGTTTACTGAAACAGGGGCGGCCTCTATTTCGTTTGAACGTCCCAATGGGATAGAAGGCACTGCCCACCTCACCCTCACACACAAAGCGTCGAATAAGAATTACACCGTGGACAATATTTATTCTCCTGCAAGCTCCGCAACGGTTTTAGGACTTCCTCCGGGGGAGTACCATGCAGTCCTTACGATAGATCATCCACAGGGCACCGCTTTGTTGGGATCAACTGATTTTTCGGTTGTTGCCTCGCAGAAGGTTGATCTGGCGATCCCGATTGAACCGACTGGTCATCTTGAGGGAGAGGTCAAAACCTTATCGGGTCAACAAGTCAGCGGACTTTCAGTGAGGATTGCCTCTGCTGGCCGTACCTATTCCGCCTATACGGATCAGTTTGGACGGTATCAGTTTATTCATCTGCCTGTAGAGCAAGCGTGGCTTATTGCAATGGCATTTGATACAAGGATAGAAAGCGCAATAGCCCTGAATATTACCGCAGGGACAACGGTTCATCAGGATATTGTTTTGGTGCCGCCGTCTGTAAAACTGAATGTTCGTGTGCTTTTGCCCAATGGGTCGCCTGCAGTCAACGCTGTTGTGGAACTGCATTCGGCCTCAAGAGATTCTTGGTGGTGGAATACCATTATTGTGGAAGATATAGAGAAAAAAGGGGTGACGGATCAAGAGGGGATAATAAGCTTTGATGTCTTGACAACAAAATTATATGTCCTGCGCGCCTTCCGTCCAGAGGTTGGGTTTGAGACCTTTTTAACGGATCAGCCGTTCGCGTTCAAAGTAGAAGGTGAGATTACTGGAACGGTTACAGAGGTGGTTACACTTTCCCCTGTTAAAACGGTTAAGGTCGTTTTCCCAGATGGAAGACCTGCCGTTAACGCAGTTGTTGAACAGGATTTAAGTATCAAGTACTGGTCGGGGGTGGTGACGAACAAAAACAAAATAGGGGTAACGGATCAAGACGGGATCATAATCTTTGATGTCTCAAAAGCCAAGTCAAATATGTTGCGCGCCTACCGTCCAGAATCCGGATTCTCTCTTTTTTTTACGGAACAAATGTTTGATCTTAAAACAGATGGTGAGGTTGTTGTGCGGCTTCCTGTCGTTGGAACTGTTAAAGTTATTTTCCCAGATGGAAGACCTGCCGTTAAGGCCGTTGTTGAACTGAATTCAGGTTTGAAGGACGGGCATGGGGAGGTGGTGATGGACAGAATAGGGGTAACGGATAAAGACGGGATCATAAGCTTTAATGTCTCAAAAGCCAAGTCAAATATGTTGCGCGCCTACCGTCCAGAATCCGAGTATTATCATTTTTTCACAGATCAGCGGTTTGAGCTTGAAACAGATGGTGAGATTGTTGTGCGGCTTCCTTCGGTTGGAACTGTCTCCGTGAGGGTTGAAAGTGCTTCAGGACAACCGATAGAGTATGCAAATATTGTCATGGTTAGATCGCCTCAATACAGCAGGTATGACAACAACGTTATCGTGAGAACTCAGGAAGGCGGATTAACCAAGCCTATTGACTGGGCTGGTCCCATTACGGCAACGCTTACTATGAACGGGGCGATGAACTTGGAAGTCATTTCGATCACAAAAGAAGATGTTGCTCCCGAGGAGGGGGAGGCCAGAATGTTGGTGATAACGCTCCCGGCGCGTGCCGATTTGGAGGTTATGGTAACGCATTGCGGCAACCCCGTTCCCGGCTACTATATTGTTATTGAAAAGGTGGATTTACCAAGTGGAGTGCCGGTGGGGCGTACTACAAACGAGAAGGGATTGGTTGTGATTAATACCATGCTAGAAGGGGAGTACATTGTAAATGTATACAAGCGGGTTTGGAAGAGTAATTACTACTGGGGTCGATACTTGGGTCAATCCTGGGAGGACTTCTTTATCGCCTCGGTTCCTGTAACCATTATTCCTTCCGATTATGGCAATTTGAAATCGGTTCCGATCCCGCTTTGCGAGGTTTCGATCTCTGGGCAAGTGGTGGCTGGCGATGGAAAGACAGAGGTTCCGAATGTCTATATCTCTTTCAAGCATTTTAACGGGACTAGTCTTGGTCCATCGCTGTTAACGGACGATGGTGGGTATTTCAATACAAAGCTTGATTTGTTAAATAGCATAGATTTACGTATGGAAGCCATGTCGTTTGCGCACACAGTCATAATAGATAGAGAAAAAGGTGACAAGATAACCGTTCCACCATTTGTGCTTCCTTTGTCGGTCGTTGAAGGGGACATTCACCGGATATATCGCGGAATTTCAGAGCCTATAACCGATGCAACCCTCTTTACAATTTCTCCCGATGCTCTGAGTTGGTCGGGTGGAGTAAGGCACGATAGCCCCCATGTCTACAAAAACGGAAAGTATCTTTTTCTGGGGCTTCCTATTGGTGATTTTGAGATCACTGCGCATACATCGAATAACGGCCAAACTGAAACCCGTAAAGGGAGAATTGAAGCGATTGAACAGGCGGTAAAAATAGATATTGTATTCCCTCCGATCAACGATCTTCGTGTTTTGCCAAAGGATGCCGATGGAAATCCCCTCAAGAAGGGATCAATTGCTATAGACCAGATTGGGGCTCCTTTTACGATTTACCGAGATTTTGATTTAGGCGAAGAAGAGGAATTTATTTTAGAGCGACTTCCTGCAGGTGTGGGTCTTGCGGTTTCCATAAAGGCTTATGACGTCATTAGCATACCGCAGTTTATAGTGCTTCCAGAAACGGATGCGTTAATGACTGCAACCCTTTCACTGCCACAAACAGGTTTCGTTTCTGGAATGGTTCCAAGCCCATTTGGTCTCCTTGGAGAGGAGGATTTAACCGGCAAGGAAATAGAAGATAATCCGTTATACTATTCCTTTATGGCCGATTTGCTTCCAAGTTCACGCTTAACGATAGGGAGAAGACCTGTTGGGGCGTTCCCGATATATTGGATGGAAGGCGATACGATGTTCGTTCCTTCGGAGTCTATTGGGTCGCTCTTGGTGTCGCGCCGTTTTATCAGTATGTCGGAAATTGAAACAGGGGAACTTTCCATTGACCAGATCACCAATCCGTATCCTGCCCCTGTTGAAGTCGAGATAGGAATAGACATGAATGGCGTTGGATTAATAAAGTATCGTCAGCCGGGTGCGGTTATTCTGCTTGATTCCGGACAAAGTGATCGGATTGGAGGAGGCCATGAGTTAGAATATATTCTCTTTGGCTCCTCTGCTGGAAAGACGAATCCGCGTGTTGTCGTCCCGGCCTTTTCCTGTCGGTCTGTTGTTCATCTGTGGGATATGTTTTTCTCTGACCGAAAAGCGAACGATCTATCAAAGGGCATTGATCTTTTAAATCGTTTTGCGAAACTTAATTTTAAATCAATTATTACGGAGGAAAAAGCATGTCCACTTGCAGAATAAGAACAATTTGCCTTGCGTTATCTTTTATCGCTATTGCCGTTATTTTCATTTTTGGCGTGATCCTGCCGAAAGAGGCTTACGCAGAGACAAACGCCCCGATTCCTTCTTTTGCCGTAAAAAATTTTTCTGGCAGTATTGATTCAACGGGGCTTTTTGTGGGAAGACGTGTGGTGCTTGCGGTGATTGGATCGTCCTGTTCTCAATTAGGAAATTTTCTTGCTTGGCGCAAACGGCTTTCTCCAGAGAAGACTGATCAGGCGCTGATTCTTTGTGTAGGCGGTAAACGGGAAGAGCAGGATGTCCCCTTATGGTCTGCCCCCAATACTGCGATTTTGGCGTTGGGCATAACAGGAACGCCGATGCTATTGGGTATTGAGGAAAACCATGTAAAATGGCGGATTGCCGGCCTTATTGCGCAATGGCAGGTGTTGGCAGAAAATTGGCTTAAAAATGAAAATGAACAAAAATAATTATTCATCAATTATCATTTGTTATGCAGTGATTTTTCTTCTGCTGTCTGGCTGTGCTGGCATAACTTCCTCTTCGCATGAGACCCCGCCGCAACGGTCGGGTCTGTTTAGTGAGACTGTTGCACCCGTAATTGTGTTGCCTGCCCTATCAGGGGAACCTGCTATTGTGATGGCGACGTCCACACCCACACTCATAGAATCGGTTCCAGAAAAAGAAAGTTTTCCTAGGTATATCGCCAGTGGCGTTCTGATCACTTCGGATAAAAAGAATGACGATCCAAATCAACCCACACAGGTAACAAAAAAAGAAGATACAAAGAAAACACCGACATCTTCCACCGAAACAACCAACACCGAAACAACCAACACAGGAACAACCAACACTGGCACAACCACCACTGGCACAACCAACACCGAAACAACCAACACCGAAACAACCAACACCGAAACAACCAACACTGGAACAACCAACACAGGAACAACCAACACAGGAACAACCAACACAGGAACAACCAATAC
>Ga0213870_1000347_pt1 | contig 23049 bp, 23 predicted proteins | sample WICALVC2017_Meta_FD_160119 | JGI IMG/M metagenome (GOLD analysis project Ga0213870, IMG submission 160119) | Freshwater microbial communities from subterranean cave lake in Wind Cave National Park, South Dakota, United States - WICALVC2017 | ecosystem: Environmental > Aquatic > Deep subsurface >... | reverse complement strand
GTTTATTGGTTACCTCTTCTTGCTCGCACCGTAAATTTTTCTCTCTTACTGATTTATTTTAATTAACGGGTCCTGCCGCTCGGGTATTCCAGGATAAAGATTTATTAACTGTAAGATCGTTTCACTTTAGTTAATTCTGTTATATTTATAATTGCCACATAAGTAGCTTATTAATATCCATAACCAATAAATCTTCCCTGTCCGTCAGCTGACGGATCCCTCGCGTCACCCGTAGTTAGAATTAATGTAATAATAGTTGAGATTTCTTACCAATCTAACAATTTAGCAATATAACAATGTAACAATCTCTCCCCAGATTGGGACTTGCTTTTTTTTGTTATTTTTTCTAGGATAGTAATATTGGATCAATCCTCGTATGGCTGAAGAAAGTACTATTAAAGAGAAAAGTAGTTCCAGCAATATTTATATTTGGATAGCCGGAGCAATTCTTCTACTGGTTGTTGGTTGGTTTGGATTTAAGGTACTTCTTTCTCCTTTTGAGAATTACAAAGTGACTCTAGTTGATGCTCCAAAAGAAATTGCAACGGGAGTTAATGCTACTTTTACTTGGCGAGTTGATGGATCATCTACAACTATCAATCACACTGCTGTGCACATTGGAACTGTATCAAATCCGGCTGAGCTAGGAAAAGAGGTAGCCCCAGCTGATACAAGTTATACTGAAATGGTTAAAGATTTTGCCAGCGGTAATTTTACTGTACCTCTTCAATTTGTCGGTAATCATGTTATTACAACCCCAGGAACTTATTACTTTCGTGTCCATGCGGCAGTAAAAGATAAGAATTATTGGTCAGATGAATATACAGTTGTTGTAACACAGGGAGAAACTGATTATAAAATATCATTGTTTAGTCCACCTGCTGAAACTGTAACCAAAAGTATAGTTACTTTTACATGGAGAGTTGATGGACCTCCTACGACTATTAATCACACTGCTATTCATTACGGACGCACCTCAACTCCAGGTGTATTGGGAAAAGAGATAACACCAGATGATACGCAGTACAATCTCCTGACCCAGGATTTTGCAAGTGGTAACTACGGAGTTCCACTCCAGTTTATTGCAAATACAAATATAGCAACAGTAGGTGCTTACTTCTATCGAGCTCATGCAGTGATAAATGGGGAAAACTATTGGACTGATGAGCAAGAATTGGAAGTAAAACGAAGTACTGAAACTACCACTCCCACTACTGTATCTGAATCTACCCCCTCAGCCGAATAATAGGTACCGAATGTTTACCTTGACAGATGTAGACCTAAGTTTATAATCAATATATGTTACCTTCATTTCTAATTACTTTCCGTGAAGTTATAGAGGCATCCCTCATTGTGGCAACTATTCTGGGTATTTTGGTCAAACTCAAACAACGAAAGGCAATAAAAACTGTTTGGCTAGCGACAGGTGCCGCAGCATTTCTTAGTATTCTTTTACTCGGGCTCGGTAGTGTATTGGGTCTTAAGGTACAGGAAGTGTATTCTGGAAAAACAGAAGAGTTTATTGAGGGAATCCTGATGATGACATCTGCTCTATTTATTACCTGGGCAGTCTTTTTCCTTCATAAATATTTTGCCCATTATAAAACAAGGTTACTTCAAAAAATCAAAGCAACGGTTGAGCAGGAAGAACAAAAAGGACTTTTTGTGCTTGTCTTTACCGCTGTGTTTCGTGAGGGATTTGAGATTGTTTTGTTTCTCTCAACTATATACTTCTCATCAAATCCTCAGAGTATTTTTACAGGATTCTTAGGTGGAGCGGCAGGAGCATTGCTCGTTTCATTTGGATTATTTACAGCCACCCTTCGACTTCCTGTGTTCTATGCATTTAGAGCAACAACTATTCTGCTTATTCTCTTTGCTGCAGGACTTCTGGCTCGAGGAGTGCATGAATTTGCAGAAGTAGGATTATTACCAGAAATAGGAAAGATGACATTTGCCTTTATCCCGCCAAAAGCTACATTTGTCGGCGATATGCTCAAAGCAGTCTTTGGAATTACCCAAAAGATGGATCTTATCCAGCTATCTCTTTATGCTGGTTATGTAGCCTTTATGAGCCGGAGGGTATTGTTGCGTAAAGAACCTGCTAAAACGGAAACTTCCTAATGCGTTTATTTATAGCGATTGATTTTCCTCCAAAACTGAAGTCGGAAATTACTCAATTAATACAAAATCTTTTATCCTATTTCCCCCAAGTAAATAAACCAGAGAAAATCTCTTGGACTAAACTAGAAAATCTACATTTAACTCTAAAATTTTTAGGATATATTGGCACTAACCAGAAAAGTAAACTTAGGGAAATAAAAAAAGGAATGGAGGAGACTGTAGCCGAGGTGAAACCATTTAAGTTGGAGTTTACCAATATTGGTTTTTTTGAAAAACAATACTTGGTTTTGTGGATGGGAATTAAAGATTCTCATGCTTTGGTGAATTTGATAGATAAAATTGAGGAAAGGATGGGGAATTTGGGTTTTGCAAAAGAAAAGAGAATTAGCACACCCCATATTAGTATTTGTAGAGGAAAAAATTTAACACCTCAAATTAAAAAGAAAATTAAGTCCATTTTGGAAGATCAAAGATGGTTTAAGCCTCCAAATGCAATACTGGTGTCAGAAATTTCTCTTATGGAAAGTAAGCTAACTCTCAAAGGGCCAATTTATACCAGTCTTATTAAATTCACTTTAGCTTAATAAGTGTGTATAATGAGTATTAATAATGAGGATGAGAAGCTTTATATTACTTGCTTTGATTTCACTTCTTAGTTTCCTTCATCCATTCACAGCTTCCGCTCAAACTCAAGTACCATCTGCTCCCTCTGCAACTCCCTCAGTTGACTACGTATTACCTTATCCGGGGATACTTCCCGATCATCCACTTTTCTTCCTTAAAAGAGTGAGAGACAAGATACTGATACTTTTAACTCGCGATCAGATTAAAAAAAGTCAGATATTTTTACTTTTGGCAGATAAACACTTAGTAATGGGTCAACTTCTTTGGGAAAAAAATAAATTTGAATTGGGAAGTTCTACGCTGAAGCAGGGAGAGAATTATCTTTTGCAATCGGTTTTAACTCTTGACGACGAAAATATCAAAAATAATATACAAGCAGATATGGACAAAATTGAGTTAGCGTCCAAAAAACATGAAGAAGTCTTAGATAAGCTCACAGAAAACACTACCGATGGTACAATACTCCAGGCTTTGAATGAAGCAGTTGGAATTACTAATCAGGCGAGACAGAAAATACTTTCATTAAAATCTAAAACTAGTTAATTGAGTACTTTAGGTTTCCTCTACTTATAATTAAACATTTCATAGCCTCTTTTTTTTATTATTTTTTGTCAAAATTAACGCTTTGAAGCTAAAAAATAAAGTGCTATAATATGATATGGTTTGTTATCTTGACAGTAGCTATATAGGGTCATACGATTGTCATGGACACTATAGATAGGGGTATCAACTTTTCACTCGAGGGGGTGTTTTTTTTGGCCAGAGATTTGCTTAAATTTAGTTTAAATACATCATATGAAGTGTCCATATTGCAACAATACCGATACAGAAGTAGTAGAAACACGTGATAGTGAAGATTTAGGAACCACGAGAAGAAGAAGAGAGTGTAGCAAATGTACTAAGAGATTTACTACTTACGAAAGGGTCGAAAGTGTACCATTAATAGTCTTTAAAAAAGATGGTAGGAAAGAACAATTTGATAGAGATAAACTCAAACACGGAATACTCAAGGCAAGCGAGAAAACTGTTGTAGGTATCGAAGACATTGAAAGTATTGTAGATGAAGTAGAAAGAGAGTTAAGGGGACTTGACTCTGTCGAAGTAGATAGTAAAAAAATTGGACAAATGGTAGCTACTCGACTTAAAAAAATAGATAAAATTGCCTACATCAGATTTGCATCGGTTTTTCGCAGATTTGTAGATGTTGAGGATTTTGAGAAGGAACTGCAGAAGTTATTATAAACATTGAAAAATATTGAAGTTGGAATCGCGGAGATAGACTGATCAGCGTTTATCTGCGTAGTCATCTGCGTCATTCAGCGATTTACATGAAACTTACAGGAATTCGCGAAACAGTTTTTCTAGATCGATATTCCCTCAAAGACGAAAAAGGTAGTCCCGTGGAGAAAACTCCTGAGGCCATGTGGAAAAGAGTGGCAGCAGGAATTGCCTCTGTTGAAGAACCAAAAGTACGAAAAATTTGGGAGAAGAAATTTTATGACGCAATGGAAGATTTTAAATTAGTTCCGGGGGGTCGAATTTTATCCGGTGCCGGTACCGGTTATAAAGTTACTTACTACAATTGTTTCGTTCTCCCTTCTCCAAAAGACTCTCGTGAAGGAATTTTGGAAACACTAAAACAGATGGTAGAGATAATGGCTAGGGGTGGAGGAGTGGGTATTAATCTTTCCTCGCTTCGACCAAGAGGAGCGCGCGTGAAGAAAGTAAACGGATTCTCCTCAGGTCCCTGCAATTGGGCTGAACTATTTTCCGTTGCAACTAAGGATATTATCCAGCAAGGAGGTACTAGACGTGGTGCTCTTATGCTGATGTTGTGGGATTGGCATCCTGATATTGAAGAATTTATTACTGTCAAGCGCGATCTCTCACGTATAAATGGGGCTAATCTATCAGTCTGTGTGTCTGATAAGTTTATGGATGCAGTGAAAAAAGATAAAGATTGGCAACTTATATTTCCCGATACAAGTGATAAAGATTATGATGCCAAGTGGGACAGTTATATAGATGATTGGCAAAAAGCAGGTAAAAAAGTAAAAGTCCACAAGACTGTGAAAGCAAGAAAGCTTTGGGATCTTATCTGCGAAGCGGCCTGGGCATCAGCTGAACCCGGATTAGTCTTCATGGAACGTTACAACAAATGGTTTAATAACTGGTATTTTAATAAAATCAATTGTGTTAATCCGTGTGGTGAAGAAGGCCTTCCTGCTTGGGGAGTTTGTAATCTTACTTCAATCAATCTGGCAGCATTGGTCAATCAAAATGGAAAAATGAATTATAAAATCCTTGCTGATCTTGCCAAGGTAGGAGTTCGTTTTCAAGATGATATTGTCGATGCGGATGCTTATGTCTTTCCAGAGATTAGACAAGTTCAACAAAAAGGAGAACGTCGAATTGGTCTTGGTACCATGGGTTTGGGTGATGCTCTTATTAAGATGAAAGTTCGTTATGGATCGGCCGCATCGCTTAAGATTGTTGATAAGATTTATAAAATAATACGAGATGCCGCTTATGAATCATCTATTGAGATTGCTCGCGAGAAGGGACCATTCCCCCCCTTTGATGCCAAAAAGCATCTTAAGGGATACTTCATAAAGCAATTGCCCAAGAAAATAAGACAAGGGATTACAAAATGGGGAATAAGAAATTCAGTTATTTTGCAGCAAGCACCGACTGGCTCAACGTCACTACTGGCTGGAGTATCCTCAGGAATTGAGCCCGTTTACGAATTTTCATTTATTAGGCGAGATAGATTGGGGGTACATACTCTATATCATCATCTTTTTGATGAATGGAAGAAATTACATCCCAATGATCCCACTCCAAACTATTTTGTGTCAGCTAATGATTTAACACCTGAGGATCATGTGAGAGTACAGGCAACTATACAGAAATATGTTGATGCCTCAATATCAAAAACTGTAAATGCTCCAAAAATCCACACCGTGGAGGATGTGAAGAAATTATATACACTTGCATACGAGTTAGGGTGTAAAGGGATAACTTATATGAGAGAGGGAAGTCGACCTGGGGTACTTGAAAGGGTGAGTGAGCAAAAAGATGAAAGCAAGACCGAAACTGCAGCTAAAAAAGAACTACCGACCAATGGAGAAACAACCCCCGAGATAACACCTAGGCCAATGATTGTGCAAGGAGCCACATACCAGATCGATACTCCTGTTGGTGCTGCTTTCGTAACAATTAATACTAACAGTACTAATGAACCGCTTGAGCTATTTCTCAATGTTGGTAAAGCTGGTTCAGATGTTACAGCTATGGCAGAAGCTGTAGGAAGATTGGCTTCTTTGGTGCTTCGTATGCAATCAAAAGTACCACCGAGTGAGCGGGCAAAACAGATTTTCGATCAACTCATTGGAATTGGAGGGTCAAAGTCTTTGGGATTTGGAGAAAAAAGAGTTCGCTCTCTTCCAGATGCTGTTGCCAAAGTACTAGCAATGCATCTGGGTTTTAAGATTAAAAATGGCAATGGAGCCACCACACAACTTCCCGCTAACCCAACTGTGGCAGTACTTTCTCAACAAGCCCTTCCCACTAAATCAGAATACGACCTCTGTCCATCCTGCGGCGAGGCAGCTCTTGCCTATGAGGAAGGCTGCATGAAGTGCTATAGCTGCGGTCACTCTGAATGCTAAAAATCTACACAAGAACAGGGGATAAAGGGGAAACTTCACTCTATGGTGGAAGAAGGGTAGCAAAGCACAACCTCCAAGTCGTTGCATATGGTACTGTTGATGAGTTAAATAGCGCAATTGGAATAGTGATTGCAAGTGTTGAAAATAATTCAGACCTAACTGAATTTTTAACGACCATTCAAAAAGATCTTTTTGTAATCGGGGCTCATTTGTCTGGAAATAACCAATCATTATCTTTAGTTGGAAAAAGGGTTAAAGAGATGGAAAGATTTATTGATAAACTTACTGCAAAACTTACTCCACTTAAGAATTTTATTCTACCTGGCGGAGTTGGGTCAGCATCTTTTGCTCATTTAGCTAGATCAATCTGTAGAAGAGCGGAAAGGGAAGTAATTCGTTTGTCCAAAGAAGTTCCAATTGACAGAAGAGTGATTATGTATTTAAATAGATTATCAGATTTGTTATTTGTAATTGCGAGATATCTCAATAAGCAATCAGATATTGTAGATGTGATTTGGAAAGGGAAATAGTTAAATATAGTCATTTGGTTGTAATTAATGGTCATTAATAGTCATTAAATTATAATTCTTGGAGGCAAGAGGAATTCCGTGTAAATCGGAAACTGTGCCGCAACGGTAAAGTCCGGAACTCTCCTTCAAGACATAATCCCGAGCAGGAAAAATTAGTATTAAGTAGTAAGTAGCAAGTATTAAGTATAAGACGGAAATTGCCCTAAATACTTAATACCTAATACCAATTCGGCCTTCTCGGGAGAGAGGGCTTTTTTTTGATGGCTGGTTAACGAACATAGTGAGTTTACCAGCCGATCAATCCCGTAGACACGCTCTTGCGAGCCGAGAAGTAGACCTCGGGAGAAAGGAAGTGTTCTACTGGGATGATGGAATGTAAAATCGTTTAGGTAATAAAGATCTGGAGTTTATATCTATGGTAGAAGTTGCTATGCCTATGGTTGCCTTTGGTCCACCAGTAATTGGTCCTGGTGTTATAACAGGTGGAAGTTGTGATTTTAGTTGCTCACTCTCCACAGGTGTCATGAATCGCCTTGGTAAAGAAGATGGATTAAAAGCAGAGTCTTTAAACCTAGCAACAGCCAAGAGTGAATTGGGAGATATCGATCCAATTGGAATTTATAGGTTGGTTGCAAGAGAATCAACATTTAGAAATAAAGCTACTGGACAAATAGTAACAGAGAAGACACTTATTTCTCCGGATTTTAATAATGAATCAATAGGAGTTTGGACTGATGCAGGTGAGCATGGAACAGGATCGACAGAAGAGTATCAAGCAATATTGGCCAGAGCAAGGCAACTTTCGAATACAGATGGAACAGCAACTATGTTTTGGATAAGTCCATCGAAATCTGATAGGACAGATGGATTGCCTGAGCATAGAGCATATTTATGGGAGAAGAATGCGGAAGGGGAGGTAACTGGGTTTTCTTATCAATTTACAGGTTCCACAGATACACTGACTAAAACTCTTTTCAACTTATCACACGATGCATCATTAGTAGATACCCAAGCACTTCTTTGGAGAGGTAATCAAGATAGAATATCACATCAACGTATTTTTGATGCTTATGAATCTTCTCTGACTAGACGTGAGAAAGAACAGGCATATGATTTTTTGAATAGATTTCAAGAGGGAGCAAATCAATCAGATAATGTTCGATGGGAACGAGTGGAATTGTATAAACAGCATTATGAACATAAACTTCGAGAGGCTTATAAAGGAGATATTGAATCAGCACTTGCATCAGTAGCGTCAGGATTTTTGGCACTTGCTCGTAAATCAGAGCAATCAACGCTAACTAGATATTCTTCCAACGATGTAGCCAATTTGGAAGTTGTTCCAACCCAAAGACATACTGAAGCAGTTGTTACCTATGATTTACCTGAAGAGCAAACTCAAATTTTGGCTGCATTTCAAAGAGAGAAGGAGGAAGAGGAAGATGAAGATGAAAAATTGAAGAGGTTGAGATTAAGAAAAGTTCAAAATAGGAAAGTAGTAGATGAGGAAGAAAAAAAGAATAGAACTAAGAAAGAAACCCAAATAACTGATCCGACTCCCGCAAAAGTTGTTGAAGGTTCAGTAGCAAAAAATCTTAAGCAAGAAAACAGAGAAGACACGGTAGGGGTTGATACCACCATTACAGCATTGATTCCTTTGGTAAAACAGATAGCATCCTCAAGTCAAACAAATAGTCAATTAGTAGAGATTCCATCTTCATTCCGTGATACGCAGATTGATGGATCAATAGAGCATGACGATTTAGTGGAGATTATTGCGCCAGTTGTTCCTGTATGGATTTATCAAATAGAGGATGTAATTTCAACTACACAAACGTTTGAAGAAAGCGACAATAGTAATCAGTATAGTATTTCGCAAATAGAGGAGACAGCTATACACGAGAAATTAGAAGAGCAAACTATTTCGCTTCTAGTAGGATTAACTCTGTTACAACTTGGTGATGAAACGTTTGATGTAAATACTGCGCGTGAAGATGTTGCGACTTCGATAATTATTGAAAAACCTGACGAATTAATAAGTTTTGAAAATGAGACAAAGAAAATAGTTATTCCTGCAATAATTTATCTTATTTCTAGTATTGAACCTGAAGAAGAAACAAAAGAAGATTTTGTAACTGTCTCAATAGAGGGAGAGTCGAGCAATAGTCCAGGAGAGATTTCGCAGCAAACAGAAGAATCAATCGCTTATGCGGTTAATTTATTTTCTGCCTTGTCAGAAATAGAAGAAGCTATAGATCAACAAGAATCTGAAATTACGCAAGAAGATAGAATTCTCGTAAAGGAAATACAAGAGGCCTCACTAGTGGTTGGCCCAGCGTTTATTGCTCTAGGAGATCAATTATCCACTGCTAATTTAGAGTATTCCGAAGAGCATATTGTTAATCAATTTGGCAATGGAGAGTTATTAGATAGTAGTATCGAAGATAGGCATATACTAGATAGTAAAGAATTTTCAGCAATTTGGCAGGAAGTTTTTGAACTGATGATTGAGGAAGAAGTTTCCGCTGAGTCTAACAAGGATGGAAAAATAGAAACAGTTAATGAATCAAATCATCTAAGTGAAAACAAAATACAAAGATTAGAAATAATTACAGAGCAAGTGCAACAAGCAATCGACTTGATTATCAATTTTTCAATTGATAATTTTTCTTCCCAATTAATATCAGAAAATCATGAAAGAGATAGTCAATTACCAGAGGTTTTTGAAGAAACGGTGCAACTAGGTAATAAAATATTGGAGGTTGTAGCGCAAGCTCCACAAGACGGATTACCTTCAAGCGACTCTTCTTTGGCTAAATTGTTTATATTGACCAAACTTTTTAAAAAAGAAGAGATTTCGCAAGATGAAAGAAAATTACTTATCGCACTTATGTACCAGCAGATTAGGCAGATATATACTGACAAGAAAGACCGAGATCTATTGGAGTCTATATCTCAGGAAATAATCCAATTAGTTGCTAGATCCCAACCGCTTGAGCAGAAACTAGAAGAGGTCGAAGTCAGATTAGATTCCTTCATAGAATCAGAAGGAATAGAATTGTCAGCTTCAGTTTGGCAACAAGATTTGGATTTACTTGATAAATTAATCTTTCTTGTAAATATTAAGAAAAATTCAGATGAAGTTTTTGAACAAATTAAGGATCTAAGCAGTCAAAGTGATTCTGAGTTGACTAATGGTCATCCCGACGTTACGTTGGGATCCCATTGGATTCCGAAACCCTTCGATCGAACTCAGGGTAAGCAAGTTCGGAATGACTTTAAGATGTCAGGCCAGAATGCAACACAGAGTAAAAGTACAGAACTAGTCCATTCTGATGAGAAAAAAATTGATAACATTTATGAACAAGTAATGCATATTACAAACAGTTTCTCTGATGAAGAACGGTTAGGTACTATAGAGATAATAGTATTAAGACAAAAAGTTTTAAACTTACTTTTGCGTGAGGCGCAGCAAAACGGCATAGATCAAAAAGAATTAATAATTGCAAATGATTGGCTGGAGAAAGATCCAGACTATATGCTGATTTTGATTCCTAAGCTATTAATCGCGTTAGATTATCAAGATCAGCAAATATGGAAAATACTTAAATTACTCCAGATTCAAATTGATAATCTTGGCAATAAGCCTAAGATTGATAAAAAAAGATCACGAAATACTCAAATTGAACAAGAAGGTATGTTGTTTGAGAGAAATATGCTACATAGAAAACGGTTAGGAAAGGTAAATAAAAAAGCTAAAAAAAATACTAACTTTGGGGTAATTTATCAATACCGTCCTCTTGTTATGGAAGCAGCATTTGTGACACAATAGGAGTATATGAAAAAACAATCAAAAGCCTTTTTTTTCATTCTTCTGGCAGTAATTTTACTTGTTGGAGTTGGTCAATATCAACTCAGTAGGCAGGGTAGTATAACTTTCCCGTTTATAAATAAGGAGCGAACATTTAAATTAGATGGAAATTCAAAGCAATCAACACCAAGTGTTGTTTCCAATCAAGTAACAGTTAGTATAGATTTTGGCAAAGGAAAAAAGGCGGAAGAGAAAGTAGAAGCTAAAACAGTTTATGAAGCGCTTAAAAAGTTAACAGAACTAAAAGGATTGCAGCTTGAAGCTAAGCAGTATAAATATGGTCTTTTAGTCGAAAGAATTGGAAATTCTTCAAATTCAGCTGATTCAGCTTGGATATATTGGGTTAATGGTAAAGCCGGCCAAATAGCCTCCGATCGATATCAGGTTGCGCCACAAGATAAAATTGAGTGGAAATACGAGAAAATAAGCCAATAATCCGCCATCCGCCAACTGGCGGAGGCGGAGGCGGAACCTATGAAATTTCTTATTGCAGGAGCTCTTATTATTCTGGGGATTTTGTTTCGAACGGTATGGAAAGTGGGAGATAATTTTGAATTTGTGACAAGCGCTGCACTTTTAAGCGGCAGTTATCTCGGGATTGGCTGGGCTATTGTAGTGCCAATAACTATTATGATGGTTACAGATTTGATGTTTGGTAATACCAATATTTTCCTATTTACTTGGAGCGCATATGTCATGATTGGAGTACTGGGGTGGATCGTATTAAGAATGCAAAAATCTCGGCCAAAGGCCGATCAGCCTTGGGTTGAAAAAATTATTAAAGCTAGTGGATTAGGGATAGTAGCAAGTATCTGGTTTTTTATCTGGACTAATTTTGGAGTTTGGTTACTTGATAGTTGGGGAATGTATCCCAAAACAATCTGGGGACTTTTTGACGCCTATATCATGGGTTTGCCATTTCTGAAATACAATTTTTTAGGCAATCTATTTTTTGTCCCATTATCATTTTCTGTTTTTGAACTTATTAAATCCAGTACTTTCTTAAGAAATATTAACCCAGGCAGTCATTCCCGTGAATCCGCCAGCTGGCGGAGGGAATCCAAACATTAATATATTTAATTAAGGTATGGATCCCGGATCCCTTCGACAGGCTCAGGGCAAGCAAGTCCGGGATGACATTTTGCGTTAAGAAAATAATTTATGAATCCTGCCAATGATAAAAATTTAACTCCCGTTAGTCCGATAGTAAGTAAGGAAATAGAGCTTCCTAGACAAGTTAGTTCTGAAATGACTGAAGTCGCAAAGGAAATTACAACCGAGGTAGTAGTATCTACTGAAGTGGCGCAAGCAGGGGTGAAGAAAATACCAGATGTGGTTGAAATACCCCCAGATGTGAGGAAGTTAGGAGTAAGTCCGGCTGGTCCGACAACTCCGGTATCGGCAACAACAGCATTTCCTCAAGTTGTCTTGCCAATTTCCGATCAGAAAGTGGTAGCAGGACTTCATTCTCAAGTAACTAGTGCTTTCCTGTGGCTTGCTACTTGGTGTATCAAAAAGCTTAAAAAAGCACATATTGCGCTTAAAGTGATTCACGGAAAAATAATCAGAGTAGCAAGCAATTAAATTTAAATTCATGCCAATTGAGGATTTATCGACACTTACTAGTTTACTGGTTAATTTTGCAATAACTGCAGTTGCGGTTATCCTTTTTATATCAGGGTTTGCCTTACTCGTCTATTTTCTCTTCCTTTGGTGGAAATATCGTAATCGGGAGAAACAAAGTTTGGAGTTTGTACTTTTACAAGTTGCAGTTCCCAAAGATAATGAAGTTAAAATTGATGCGGCAGAACAGTTTTATACAGCTCTTTCCTCTCTATCTCACGGTGGACTCTTTTCATTTCTAAAGACAGCGCAACACATTTCTTTTGAGATTGTTGGTAAATCTGGTGATATTCGTTTCTATGTCTCCTGTCACCACCACTTGCGCGATCTGATTGAAAAACAAATATATGGTATGTATCCTGGAGCGGAAATAAAAGATGTAGATGAATACAATATTTTTAACGAAAAGGCTAAGATGGCTTTTGCCTCATTTATATTAAAAGATGCTGCCTATAACCCTATGAAAGTTTTTAAAGATTTGCCAGTTGACCCACTGTCTGCTTTAACATCCGCTCTTGCGAAAATGCAAGAAGGTGAAGGAGCAGCTATTCAAGTTCTGGTTACTCCCGCAGATGGCAAATGGAAGAAAGCAGGCAAATCATATATTACCTCTGTCAAAAAAAATGAATCTAATCCCGAGAAAGCCTCTTATAAAGTAGATCCAAAAGTACTAGAAGCAATTGATAATAAAACTTCCAAACCTGGATTTAATACAGTTATAAGAGTAGTTATATCTTCAACGTCCGCTGAATCTGCCAAAATGCATCTACATAATATAGAATCTGTTTTTGCCCAATTTTCCTCAAATCTAAATCACCTGGCAAAAGCTAAACAACTGGTTAAAAGTTCCTTCATGGTTGATTTTATTTATCGCTACTTTCCTATTGCCAATTGGCCCTATAGACAAACATCAGTATTTTCCAGTGAGGAACTGGCTACAATTTTTCATTTTCCCAACAAAACTATTGAGACACCTCATATCAATTGGGTTACGTCAAAAAGAGCCCCAGCCCCGGCAGATATAGCTACCTCAGGTCTATATTTAGGTAAAAGTACATATAGAGGCCTTTCCAGACCAGTTTATATGCAACTTGATGATAGACGCCGGCACGCTTATATCATAGGAAAAACAGGAGTAGGTAAGTCAGTGCTTTTGAAGGAAATGATTCTTCAGGATATAAAGATGGGCAACGGGGTGGCAGCAATTGATCCACATGGAGATTTAATTGAAGGAATCTTACCTCTTATTCCTCCCGAACGGGCCGAAGATGTAATCTATTTTGATCCATCTGATACTGAGAGACCCATGGGTCTTAATATGCTTGAAGCACAAACTGAGGAGCAAAAACACTTTATTGTTTCCTCAATAATTGGACTTATGTATAAACTTTATGATCCGCAAAAAACTGGTATTATCGGACCCAGATTCGAGCACGCTATCAGAAACGCAATGCTTACAGTCATGGTAGAACCGGGTGCTTCATTTGTAGAAGTTGTCCGGATACTGACCGATTCGGCATTTGTTCAGGAACTTCTTCCCAAAGTGCAAGATCCGATTGTACGTCGCTACTGGACAGATCAGATAGCTCAAACTTCCGATTTCCATAAATCGGAAGTGCTTGATTACATTGTTTCCAAATTTGGTCGCTTTGTTACTAATAAACTGATGAGAAATATAATCGGACAAAGTAAAAGCGCTTTTGACTTTAGAAAAGTTATGGACGAAGGAAAAATATTACTTGTAAATTTGGCCAAAGGAAAATTAGGTGAGGAAAATTCCTCTTTTCTTGGACTGATATTAGTTCCTAAAATTATGGTTGCAGCAATGAGTAGAAGCGATACTCCGGAGGAAAAGCGGCGTGATTTTTATCTATATGTAGACGAATTTCAAAACTTTGCTACACCTGATTTTGCCCAAATTCTTTCTGAGGCAAGGAAATTTCGACTAAATCTAACTGTTGCCAATCAATTTATAGGTCAGATGGAAGAAGAGGTTAAAAACGCTGTTTTTGGTAATGTAGGGACATTGATAACTTTTAGAGTCGGAGTAACTGATGCTAATTATTTACAACACTGGTTTACTCCAGTATTTAACGAGGGTGATTTAATCAATGTCGATGTTTATAATGCTTATATCAACACCATTGTAGGCAATAGACCTGTTCCTGCTTTCTCAGTAGATATGCGAAAAGACATGTCAGCTCTTAAGAAAATGGAAAATCCCAAAGTAGCTGAAGCGATTGTCTCACTTTCCCGCCTCAAATATGGCCGCCCCCGAGAATTAGTTGAGGCTGAGGTAGCACAGAGAGCGAAATTATAAATTACCCAATTAACCAATTATCCAATAACCCAATAAATTTTCTCCTTGTTTTATTTTAAGTATTACTGTACTATTGAAATATAGTTCTATAATACTATTTCAAAGATTCGATTCATGGCTAGATTTCGTGATCATCAACAAGCACTTGTTTTACGCAAACAGGGTAAGAGCTATAGTCAGATAAAAAAAGAACTTAAGGTAAGTAAAAGTACACTTAGTTTGTGGTTGAGAAAATATCCCTTGAGTAAAGAACAAATTAATAAGCTGCGAGCATGGAGCGAAATACGAATAGAAAAATATCGACAAACAATGCAGCAAAAGAGAGAAATTCGCCTTTTAAACTATTACAAGGAAGAAAAAAGAAAATGGTTGCCACTCTCTTTGAAGGAATTGTATCTTGCTGGCCTTTTTCTCTACTGGGGTGAAGGAGCGAAAACTATTCGGAGTCAAGTAAGTATTAATAATACTGATCCAGATGTACTGAAATTTTCTTTGTATTGGATGTGCGCTGTTCTAAAAATACCAAAAGAAAAGATACAGGTCTATTTACATCTATATAATGATATGAATATGTCTAAGGAGATAGACTTTTGGAGTAAAACGCTAAATATGCCTAAAAGACTTTTTTCAAAACCTTATATAAAGAAGAGTAAGAGAACTGATTTAACCCAGAAGGGATTTGGTCATGGAACATGTGGACTTAGAACAAATAATACTGTAATGAAAGAGAGCATTTTGATGGCAATTCAAGCAATAGCTGATCAATATGGGGAAAAGGTATCAAAAATCTGATATAATTATTGTCCAGAATTATTGGATCCGTAGTTCAACGGCAGAACACGTCTCTTATAAAGACGATACGAACGTTCAACTCGTTCCGGATCCACATATATCGAATTCCATGCGGCTCCACAAGTTCTTTTTACAGATTTATCTTCTCCTTTACGGACGGGGATCATACTTCTTAAATTCAGTAATGATTTGATGGTCAGGCACACGCTGTTTTCTTCTTAAAAAGAAAAGTGATCCTAGAACCCTTCCCACTTTGCGCACATGATCCCATTTGACTCCTGGAGCTTTATATGCCCCCGTCTTTAATTTTCTGACAATGTTTTCAGCTTCTATTTTTCTTGCTTCAGCTTGTCTCTCTTCCTTTTCAGGATTATAGTCACCTATTGCCATAAACGGTAATGAGAGAGCAAACTCTCCAGCAGTTCTTGCTAAATCAACGGCTTGATAAATTGTTCCTACAATTCTTTGTCCAGGAGTTAATGTCTCAGTAGGACTCGTGGCTAATGGGGGGGGCTTAATTGTTCAACTTGATTGGATTCTGGTCTGAGACTTTCGGCTGGATGTGGCATAAAAATCCTTCCTAAATTTTATTTATAGTTCTTCCAACTTTACGTTTTCCGCCAATTTTTCTTTGACTAAATCGAGATATTTTTCTGTGGTGGAGAGTCTTTTGTGGCCTACTAGTTTACTAATTACTGTTAGTGGGGTTCCAGAAGCAAGATGATGGGCAATAAAGGTATGGCGAAGATCATTGACTTTTGCTCCTTCAATGCCTGCTACTTTAAAATAGCGATCAATAGTAGTTCTAATGTTTCTTACCAGAAGCGGCCTGCCGGTTTTGGTGATAAAGAGAGCTTCACTATCTGTTTTTGGTCTTATTTCAAGCCATTTATCCAGAGCTGATTTAGCGGCTTTATTGAGAGGTACTATTCTTTGCGGATGGCCTTCTTGGGCTTCTACAATAAGCTCTTTTTCTTTGACATCGCTAAGTTTGAGGGATGCCAGTTCACCGATACGGACTCCGGTTTGCAGAAATAGTTCCACAATTGCATAGGTTCGAACATCTCCTCTACAGGCATCTCGTAAAGCTCGATATTCCATTTTGCTTAAAATTCTGGGTGGTTTTGAGTCATATTTGGGATGAGTAATTTCAGCGGCTGGATTTACGGTGATGGAATTTTGACTTTTGAGAAACCGATAGAAAGTTTTTATAGAATTAATTTTGCGCGATAGTGATTTAGGTGTATAGCCATTTGAGGAGAGCTTTTTTAAAAAAGCCTCAAGATCTAGCTTGTCAACTTCACCAATTGACTTTTTACCCAAATTTTCCAAAAATTTGACAAGCTGCTCGATATCCTTGCTATATGCTAGAATGGTAGCATGGGCACGTCGCAGGTTGGTCAAATATTGGACAAACTCCTGATAAACAGAAGCTAACTGGAGGTTCTTTTCCGAATCCATGGGGCCTATAATACATCTAGAAGGGTTTTTTGTCAATGCGCAGTAAAATACTTAGTCTTTTTTTACTATTTTTATGTTTAATGCTTCTTGTCAACCTGATTAGATCGTGGCTACATTTGGCTAGACGAGGAGATATTGTTAAACAATCTCAAGGACGTATAGAGGATGAGAAAGAGATCCAAGATGACTTAAAAAGGAAGTTAGCCAGAGCACAGAGTCAAGAATTTATAGAAAGACAGGCGAGGGAGAAATTAAATTTAGGTCGGGAAGGTGAAGTTGTATTGATTTTACCTACAATCTCCCTGCCTCCCGAAGTAACTCCCACACCAATAGATAATTCAGGTAATTGGAAAAAGTGGGCAAAAGTGTTTCTTTGACTTTATTTAGTGCCAGGGGAGAGGATCGAACTCTCGACCGCAGCGTTATGAATGCTGTGCTCTACCACTGAGCTACCCTGGCAATTATGCCAAAATGGAGCCTTACAAGGCCCCATTTTAGTATTTGTTGCGGAGCCGGGAGTCGCACCCGGCCTAGGAGATTATGCTTACTGTTGCTCCAATTACTTGGAGTGTCGGACTATATCTTGTCCCGATGCTTCGATCGGGACCTTGGCGTATAGTCTCTACGGACTCTCCGTCATCTACGGGTTGCCTCGGTATTACCCTGAACAATATTGAAGGGTTCCACCGATATAGCCAAGTTAGCATTCTAAAATTTCTTCTAGATGCGCCCAAAATTGAGCCTCCTGTGCAACTGTACACTACCCCGCGTTATTAAACATGTTCATTGTACTAAATTTTTGGCTTAGATTCAACTAAATAAAGATCTCTATTTAGTAAGATCAAAGCTGTATTGAAGGATTAAGATTGAATGTAATTGAGTGAGAATATTTATTCTGATTTCCTCCAGGCTCCGCAACTGAGGGTATCAAACAAAAAACACGCAGAACTCTGCGTGTTTTTTGTTCCACCCTCATCGGGTCGGTGTGAAGCACGAAAAGTGCTGAACATAATGACCCGGACAGTATAGAATAAACATATGTACTATGTCTACATTCTTCAATCAATTAGAAAACCAGATTGGCTTTATAAAGGTTCTACTTCTGATTTGAAGAAAAGAGTTCCAGAACATAACGCTGGCAAAAACTTTTCTACAACTCCATATGCTCCCTTTAAGTTGATTTACTATGAATCCTATCTACTGAAATCAGACGCAGAAGCCAGAGAAAGATTCTTGAAAACGAGTATGGGGAAGAGAGTGATTCGGAAACAGTTAGCAAACTATCTTGCATCAAAAGGTAAATAGAGGTCTTAATTAATGGGGTTGATGCGAATGGAATGAGCATGATAACCCCAAAAACTAGCATGGGGAAAAGGGTCATTAAGAAACAACTAGCAAATTCACGGAAGCAGCAAAGGTTCTAGCAATCGCAAATGGAATAGATCTTATAGATGGAGAAGAATTAAATAAACTTATCGCCCTGCATGGAATTTGATTGGTATATAGAAAATTTTATCAGACCAAATCAATTAGCATTCCATACAGTTGCTTTGAAATTGTCTAGATTTTTTTTACTTTTGCTTTTAATTAGAAATATACGAAATTTTTCTTTTATCAATTCATATATATCTTTTATAATCATGTTAATTATTATTTCCACACTTACTCACCTCTTACAAAAAAATACAGTCCTAATCCAGTATGTAGTTCGAAATTTATCGTATCAGACGGGTATAAGACAATTCTAATAATTTTTGACTTGCTTGGTATTTTATAAATTTTCCTTCCCTTCTACCAAATAATAGTCCTATTTTCTCTAATTGCTTAATATCTTTTGCAGCTGTTTGTCTGGAAATATTATTTATAGCTGCATGAGATGAAACAGTAATTTTGGAATTATTTTCAGAGATTAAATGGTGTATTAGATATTTCTGTCTTTCTACTAAGTGAATATCTTTACTTACAATTTTATCTATTTCTTTGTTTTCGATAATTTTTTTACTTATATATCCATTGAAATCATTAAGGGATTGCATAATTTTTCTAATATGGAAGTCAAAGAAGTAGGTGACATCATATGAATCCTGTTCGGAATAAATATATGCCATAGCGTATTGAACAGGTGATTGTTTAATAACTGTAGAAATAGGTAGATACATAAAAGTCCAATAATCTTTCCTGAGAAGGTACCAATAAAATAGAGCTCTAGCTAATCTTCCATTTCCATCAGTGAAAGGATGTAAATATCCAAACCAAAAATGTATAAAAATTGCTTTAATAACAGGATGAATGAATTTTTCATTGTTTTTATCATTAGCATAATCAAGTAGTTTTAATATTTCCTCCTTTACAAAATTCTCTTCAGGTGGAATATGAGTAATAAATTCTTGATGGCCAATTGGTCCCTTAACAACAATTTCGTCTTGGTCTTTTCTATATCTCCCTTGTTCTTCTCGAGGTACAGTGTTGTAAGTTATCATTCTATGCAATTCAAATAATAATGGTTCTGATAACGGTTGTTTTTTATAATCCTCATCAATTTTTTTTATAGTATTGTAATTATTAAGAATCATTTGCTCATCCTTATTCTTAGGTTGTTTTTTTTCTATAATCATTTCTTTTGCTACTTGTCTTGTGGTATGAGCTCCTTCTAACTGACTCGATGCAATAGCTTCTTCTAATATTCCTCTGGAAATGAATTTTTGTTTATTTGATTCTGATAATACATCCATGGAGGCAAAAATTTGTCCACCTGAACTTATATCTATTTTATGTAAAAATTCATCAACATAAGGTAATCTAATCCATTTATAATAATCTCCTTTCACAGTTTTGATGAGTGTTAATCTTGCAACATAAGTCCGAAATTGTTTAATCAGATACCAAGCTTCTTCATAACTTAATATTTCAGGAATCTGTTTATACCTTACATCATCCCAATATAAATATTTAGGTTCATTAACTGATTGAAGAAACTGTGTAAATTCCTCTCCTAGTTTCTCTATTTTTTCTATTATTTTCCCTTTATCTATTTTTCCTAAATCTGGTTTTTCTAAATAGAAATGAGGTAATGATGAATTGATTTTTGTTATGTTTAACATGTTAACATCATGTTAAATACATGTTAACATTTAACATGTTAACATCATGTTGAATACATGTCAATACTTAACATGTTAGGAGGAAAACCTATACAAGGGGGTATAGTTCTAATAAAAATAGGTTCTGTTTTCCTCCCCCTCGAAAAAGCTCAGCGCAAGCAGCACCCGCAATTGATTAAAATAGCGCCTTACAAGGCGCTATTTTAGTATTTACATCATTTCGATAAGAAAAAATATACCTTCGAATAGAGTAGATTGACTTTTTATTAACTACGCCTTATACTAATAAACATAGATATGACTAATTTTATCTACGTAATATGAGAACCGGCAAATATATAAATCAACTTCATGGAGATGCTCGTTATCGAGCGTTTATTCCCAGCACTCTTCCTTTTGAAATAAAATCTGAGGAGAAACTTCTAAACTTATTATCTCGAGCGGATCTAGCTTTAGGAAGGCTCGATGGCATTGCTGATATTCTACCCAATGTGGATTTTTTCATTTTGATGTATGTGCGTAAGGAAGCGACTGTTTCAAGCCAGATTGAGGGAACCCAAGCAACCTTTATTGACGTTCTAAAAAAGGAAGCAAATATTAAGGAAGGAGAAGTTCATAAAGATGTAAATGAGATTATCAACTACATAACTGCGATGAACTATGGTTTAAAACGTCTTAAAGAACTTCCCCTTTCTCTGCGACTGCTTAGAGAAATTCATAAGATACTTCTTCATGATGTTAGAGGGGAGGTAAAAAACCCTGGAGAATTTCGATCTTCGCAAAATTGGATCGGTGGACCAACGATTGAGACAGCTACTTTTGTACCTCCACCTGCAAATGAAATAATGAATCTTATGGGAAACCTTGAAGAGTATATGCACAAATCAGGATCAACACCTGTTCTTATTAAAACTGGTCTTCTACATGCTCAGTTTGAAACTATTCATCCATTTCTGGATGGAAACGGCCGAGTGGGTCGTCTTCTTATCACATTTTATCTCTGTCAACAAAAAATACTGCAAAAACCTTTACTTTATCTCTCAGATTTTTTCAAAAGAAATCGTCAGACTTATTATGACCGTCTAAATTTGTTTCGTGAAAAGGATGATATAGAGGGATGGCTTGAATTTTTTCTCCAAGGCGTTTCTGAAACATCTGAAAGAGCAGTTGAGACCGCAAGGAAAATCATAAGACTGCGTGACTATGGCATTAACCAAATAGCAAGGCTAGGACGTTCAACTGAGAAAGGTATGATTCTTTATGATTACCTATTTCGAACCCCAATGATTCGAGTGAAAGATGTAGAACGAATACTAAATATAAAAAATCCAAATGCTTTGGTATTAGTATCGAAATTTGTTGGTTTAGGAATACTTCGAGAGCTAACAGGTCACAAACGAAACAGAGTATTTTCGTTTGCAGATTATATTGCTTTATTTGAATAAGAGTTATGGGTATGACTAAGACTCCGAACCTCCAGCCTAATCCCTACAAAGTTGCTTTCTTTTATGATTTCATGCTTTTTCTTAACCGTTTAGTTGAAAAGCCAATAAAAAGAACGGTAACAGGAGCCATTTCTCTGACAGATATTAAAGAGTTATTGGAAAAATTTAAGCAGCAAGACCGGATCCAAGAATATAAAAAATATGGATGGCATTTAAGGCGGGAAGAAGAACTGCAATTCCTTGTGCAAATGAAGATTATTGCGGAGGTAATGTATTTGACGCATAAACGAAAAGGCTATCTCTATCTGTCAAAAAGCGGCAAGAGACTTCTCAAAAATATTGATACTCTCACACAATATCAAAATATTGTGCTTAACTATTGGCATCGGGTGAATTGGGAGTATTTTACATCAGGAAAAGAAGTGCGCGATGAGACACTTGCCAAAGTATTACAAAACAACCAGGGTAGTATTTGGAAAGCGCTCTATACTAAAGGTACAGAATGGATTGATTATGAAAAATTTTGTTTTTCGCTCCTGAGTTATTTTCGACTTGATTCTTTTCTTGATAATTTTCATGATAAACGACACGACCTTTTATTCCATATTGATTTAATTTTGTTTCGCCGAAATTTAGAACGACTTGGTTGTGTAGAGGTTGAGAAAAAAAGAGGCAAATATGATTTTGATAAAGAAATTGTTCGTTTCCATCCAACCTCTTTAGGACTTACCGCATTTCATAAGGCTCTTTATGAGGACTTTACTGATTTCGTGTAATCCACGGTTCTGAGCGAACCTGAGCTTGTCGAAGGACACTTCGATACAGATTCTTAAATCATAAATACAGCTTATAAAATGGCCAACATAAAACAAACCGCTTTATATTTAGCTTACTTTACGGTTGGTTATAATCTTTTAGAAGGCCTCATTTCTATTCTGGCAGGAAGACATATTGGAAGTATATCTCTAATTGGGTTTGGACTTGATAGTTTTATTGAATCTTTCTCAAGTGTTGTTTTGATTTGGCGATTTACAAAAATTATACCTGAAGAGAAAGAACATGAGTTTGAAGAAAAAGCAGTCAAACTGATTGCTGGAACATTTTTTATATTGGGTGCTTACATCTTATTTCAATCCATACAAAAGCTATTAAATCATGAAGGCCCAGAGCAAAGTGGAATTGGAATAATTATTGCTATCGTTTCCATCATAGTGATGACTGGACTCTATAAACTCAAGAACCGCTTTGGTAGAAAACATCATCTTCCGAGTCTGGTTGCTGATTCAAAGCAAACGTTAGCCTGTATTATGATGTCATTTGCCCTTCTTATTGGGTTAGTACCCAACTTTCTCTTTGGTATCTGGTGGACCCGATGCAGTTGCAGGAATTGCCATAGCGGGATTTCTTTTTAAAGAAGGCTATCATACCTACAAGGAAAAAGAGTTATGCTGTGTATGAAAATCTTTCAGAAAACAGGTTTTGATTTC
>Ga0213870_1000346_pt1 | contig 23151 bp, 24 predicted proteins | sample WICALVC2017_Meta_FD_160119 | JGI IMG/M metagenome (GOLD analysis project Ga0213870, IMG submission 160119) | Freshwater microbial communities from subterranean cave lake in Wind Cave National Park, South Dakota, United States - WICALVC2017 | ecosystem: Environmental > Aquatic > Deep subsurface >... | reverse complement strand
GTATCGGGGTCAGGCTTGCGCTATTGCATTATTAGGAATTCCGTGGACACCTATCTTATATTGTTCCGCGAAATTGGGAATGACGTCGTGGATATGGCTATGGTTTGAATCAGGGCACCACAGGGGGGTTGCCCCTACGGGATGGATCATTTTTCTCGTAGGGGCGGTTCGCGAACCGCCCGGACCAACATGGGTTTGCCCCTACCAAACAATCATTCCCCGTTTATTCTTTTTGATTTTTCCTGTAGACTATTGTTTATACTGCGAGGAGGAGAACAGTATGAGGAAAATCCAGCCATGGCCAATGATGTCTATCAAACAGATTTTTGTGGTACAATAAATCGTGCCAATGAATAGGGAACGAAGAAAGGTTATAGGGAATGTCTTTGGTGACGCTGGTAAATATACACTGACAGCGGGTGTAATTGGAAGTGTGCTGTCAGGCAAATACTCTCTGTTACCGAGTATTGGAATCGGTGTTTTTTGTGTTGTATTTCTTCTCTTGGCATATTTTATAACACCAAAAGATGAGGAGGGCTGAAAATGGAGATAAATCTTTTCATTATGCTAGGGATACCGGCAATAGCAGGCATTGCTTTCCTGATATTTTTCAAGATTCAGGACAGAAAAAAACATATTCAGTCTTAAATTTAAAGGGTTCTGGGAGAGCCACGGGGCAGTGTCTGCCCTGACGTGGTGTGATGAACAAAAACCAAGAAAGGGCAGACACATCGGTCTGCCCCTACCAATAATTATTTTTCCCGTACGGGCGAATTCTGTGCGGGCGGGTTTCAAATCCGCTCCTACCAAACCCCATTACCCCCGGTCTGTAGGGGCGTCCCTACACAGATTATTCCGTGATAGACCCGAAGCGGGCGAGGCAGAATCTGTTTGTCCCCGCTATATCGCAGTATCCCGCCGCAACCAATTTTCCGTCTGGTTGCAGGATCATAGACGTGGCAACATCAAAGCCCGCGCTAAAGTCAGTTGTGATTTTGCCGTTGATACCAAAGGTTATATCAAGATTCCCGCTTGCATCATAGCGCGCCACGCAAAAATCATCGTTGATACCCGTATCGCATCCTCCCCCCGCGATTAGTTTTCCGTTCGACTGAAGAATCAACGCGTTTATCTGATCATTTCCAGAACCGATACCGCTTATCACCTTTCCAGCACTACCAAAGGTTATATCAAGACTCCCGTTTGCATCATAGCGCGCCATGCAGAAATCATTATTTCCGCCACCATAACACGATCCTGCCGCAACCAGCTTGCCGTCCGACTGAAGAATCAGCGCGTTCACCTGATCATTGCCGGAACCAATACTGGTTATCACCTTTCCAACACTACCAAAGGTCATATCAATGTTCCCGTTTGCATTGTAGCGCGCCATGCAGAAATCATTATTGCCGCCGGAACAGTATCCCGCCGCGATCAGCTTGCCGTCTGATTGAAGCATCAGCGCATTTATGTGATCATCACTTGTGCCGATCGCGGTTATCACCTTACCGCTATTGCCAAAATTAAAATCAATCATCCCCGATGAATCGTAACGGGCCATGCAAAAATCATTGTTTCCGGTATAGCAATATCCCGCTGTCACAATTTTTCCGTCAGGCTGAAGAATCATCTCATTTGCGATATCGCTGTGGGCGCCAAGCGGGGTCGTAACCTTGCCGCCATTGCCAAAGGTCGTATCAAGACGACCATCCGAATGATATCGCACCATGCAGAAATCATCGTAGCCAGCGGCATAGCAGTATCCCGCCGCGACCAACTTTCCGTCTGGTTGTACTGCCAGCGCGTTCGCCAAATCGCGAACATTACTGATTGCAGTCGTTACACGGCCAAGATTGCCAAAGGTTTCATCAAGATTGCCATTGGGGTGATATCGCGCCAGACAAAAATTTGCTGGGCTATTTGCCGACATCATGCACGATCCCGCGACAACCAGTTTTCCGTCGCCCTGACGAACCAGCGCATAACCCCGATTATCCGCAGTCTCAATGACAGTGGTTACCTTGCCCCCTTGGCCAAAAGTGGAATCGCGCACGATCAGCCCGTTATCATTGATCAGCGTTACCGTCTGTTGCGATGGGCTTCCAATGACGCCATTGATCACCGCGCCGATATCCAATGTTACCGTCTCGTTTGCCTCATTAAGGATATCTTCGCTGGCAGTCAATGTTACAGAGCCGCTCCTTCCGCCTCCCAAAATGGTGATTGTGGATGTGCTGATCATATAGTCTGTACTGCTTGCGCTACCGATTGGATTGACCGTTAAGGAAACCGTCACATCAAGAGTTGTCACCGTGCTCAAGATCGCCGTTACAGTCGTGGTTCCCCCCATTTCATTGAGGATGACGTTTCCCACCGCAAGCGTTACCGTTGGAATAACAGCCGCGATCGGCGTCGCGGAAACCTTTTGGGACGGAGATCCTTCTATACTGGAATGATTCACCGCGGCAACAATAAAATAATAGGTCGTGCCGTTCACCAGTCCAGAATGGGTAAACGGAGGAGATTGAAGATTCTCATGCCTCATGTCATAACTGCGATTTGTGATTAGCGTGGATGTTCCCATATAGATATGGTAAGCCGTCGCGCCAGAAACCAAACTCCATGAGAGTGTTACCGTTTGATCACTCGCAAGTGCTATGACATCAGTTGGGGCAGGCAGAACGGTTTTATCAACAACAATCACACCATAAATGCTAAAACTATTTGTTACCCCGCGAACCTTTTTGGCAGAGGTAAAAGCGGTTGAGCCTTGCACCTCTTCCCATCTTCCACCAACAAACTTTCCCAATCGCAAATCAGATTCACGCACACCGGCGGGCAGTTTGCTTACGTCGTAGCCAATCGCAATCGTGACCGGCAGATCAAAACGGGTTCCTTCCGGTCCAAATCGGTATGCCGTCTCGTTCCCGGCCGATTGCTGACTGGTTTCATCAATGGTGATTACCGTATCGGTCTTGAGTGCTCCTTTGGGAATTGTTACAGACGCCTTTTGATTGAGACTTGCAATGGCGCCACCATTTGGGCCAATTGTGGATCCGCTGGCTAAAAACAGTTCCGATGATGAAGGGGTGAGTTCCACTCCAGACCACAATCCACACCCCGAGAACCATAACATGAAAAAGAGAACGATTGCTTTCATGGTATCCTTTTCCGATCTGATAAAATAATCTGAACACGGCGATTCATCTGACGATTTTCATTTGTGCTATTCTCCGAGATCAAACGACCCTCCCCATACCCCAAGGCAGTCAGTCTCAACGGGTCTACATTAAACGTGATCAGGCGATTCATAACACGGTCGGCGCGCTGTTGCGAAAGAACAATATTATACTCTTCCGTGCCGATAGAATCAGTATGTCCTTCAATGAAGGCATAAAGATCAGGGGTTTCATTCAAGAATTCCGCCAGAGAACGGAGCGCCTCTTCATACTCTGGACGAATCGCCGTGCTGTCAAAATCAAATTGAATGGGAGGTGGCTGTTCTAAAGTCTTGGCTATTGCTGGTTCTTTCGCCTGCCTCTCTTCTGGAACGGGGATTTCATCTTCTATCGGCTTTGCCGGCGGAATCTCAAGAATCTCCTCTTCCGGCAGGGGCAGGCTTGCCAGAAGACATCCGCGCGCGTCAACCGTCTTTCCGACAGGGGTTCCCGGACAGATATCCGTATCATCGGTTACGCCGTCGCCATCGCTGTCTAAAGAGGACTTATCCAAAACGGGACATCCATTGGCGTCAATGTTGATATCGAAAGGTGTTCCGGGGCATCGGTCTTGATCATCGGTTACGCTGTCGCCATCGCTGTCTAAAGAGGACTTATCCAAAACGGGACATCCATTGACGTCAACGCCGATATCAAAAGGTGTTTTTGGGCATTGGTCTTGATCATCGGGAACGCCGTCTCGATCGCGATCCGAAGGCGGGTTTTTCGGTCGTTTCCCGCTCCAATACCACGTAAGTCCGATCTGATATTCAAAATCGTTACGGTCATGATCGCCATTATTAAACAGGAGAAGATGCCGCACATCGCCGTTTATCGCCAGATGATCCTTGAGAAAATATTTCGCCCCGATTCCATAATCAAAAAAAAGGTTTCTCCCTGTCATTTTAGAATCAGGATGAAATGACACGGCGCCTCCGCCTGCCGCGAGAAACGGAATAAATGCCTGATCCGTTCGCAAATGATACAGGGCGTCTAATTGGATCAGGTATTGATAGACGTTATCTTGACCGCCCGCCGTGTTTATCATATTCAAAGAAGAAAGACTCCATCGTTCGGTGAGATCATAGCCAAGCTTTATTCCCCAGACTGGATTGGTCTGCCGAACAAGGCTGATTTTTGAATCAAAGGTGTATCCTCCGACGTAGGGGGTAATAGAAAATCGGTTCAGAGTGATCCCCGCGTGAGAAGAGGCGGCAGTCGCCAAAGTCAGACAGACGATCATCAGGAAAAGAATATTCTTGCGACAAACCATACCAATGATTATTGGTAGGGGCGGACCGATGTGTCCGCCCTTTCTTTGTTTTTGTTCATCCACGGTGTAAATATAAAACAAGTTGTACGATAGTTCAACTATAATTGTCAGGAATCTACTCACCCCTCTTTCGACTGCGTAGTGCCATCGCGTCTTGAAATCAGTGTCGTGGTTACCGATCCGAATTTTATTTTTGACTTCATCAAAACAGGAATTCTTTTATCATCGTCTGTCATCCAAAGGGTCAGGTTGCCTTTGTTGGAAGATGTTCCTGCGTGGTGCGGCGTGGCCTGCACCTTAACGGTATCAAAAATACCAATGGGCGTGACGATCGGCTCTTTTTTGATGACGGCCACTTCAAGTCTATAATTCTTGCCACCATCATGAACATCAATAAAGACGGACGCGCCCACAGTCAGCGGCGTGATTCTTGCGATATAAAGCGAACTCAGCGAATCATTGACATTCGACGGAATATCAAAAATTTGCTGTTCTGCGTTTTCTGTTTGTATGGCTTTATGTTCCACTTGATTAAATTTAATTTGCTTATTGCGTTTTTTCTTTCCTTCATGTTGCTGAACCTTGATTGCATGGGAATAGAGGCCATGAACATCAAGATAAGATTCCACGCGGTCATTCACTGCATAGAAAACGGAAGAAAAATCGCCCGATTGCGCGGTAGAGAGAAGCGGATATACCTCTTGTCCATTCATTTTGATGGAATCTAAAACAGAGAAAATAGCCGTGCCAGAACTAACGCCCATATACTTCACATCATAAACCAGTTTCTCGCCGGGGGCAAAAGGCAGTGTCGGGCGACGGTCGCCTGTGGGGATAGTGTTCCCGTTGGTCGCCCTGACAATCGGTACGCCGATACTGGGGCGAGCACCTACTGCGTTGGGACGAAAATGGGTGGCCATTTTTTTTTCTGATTTTTTCCCTGACTTTTTTTCTTGCGCGTTGATCTGTGACCCCATCAGCGTGAGTAAAACCGTGAGCATGATAAGACTTATATTTTTAAAACGAAGCAATGAATCATTAGCCTTTCATATAGGTTTGCGCCAAATCAACATAGTTTTGAGCTGATTTTTTTAGAAATGCGATCTCTTCTTCTGTCAGGGCACGCTTAATTTTAGCAGGAACACCGACTGCCAGTGTGAATGATGGAACAATCATTCCTTCTGTAATCAGCGCGCCTGCCCCAACCATTGCATAATCTGAAATGGTCGCACCGTCTAGTACCACTGCACCCATTCCGATTAAAATGCGATTTCCAACTGTACACCCATGAAGGGTGACATGGTGCCCAACCGTCACCTCGTTGCCGATGATTAAAGGATGGGTTTTTCTTGTTACATGCAACATGGAGAGGTCTTGAATGCTGGTTCTTTCTCCAATACGAATAAAATGGACATCGCCCCGAATGACTGTATTAAACCAGATGGAACTGTGGTGTCCGATTTCCACATCGCCAATCAGATCAGCAGACGGGGCAACAAAAACAGTTGAAGGAATGATAGGTGTTTTGTTCTGAAAAGTATGAATCATAAACGGTTTTGAAACGATAACATGGTGGTCGTATGGCTTTCAAGTTGTAGCCGGGTTTTGCCGCTCCTACTTGTTTTCGCCGCTTAATTGGCCACACGCGGCCAATATGTCTCGCCCACGATTCTTACGAAGCGTGGCGACAAGACCTCCTTTCAGGAGCGTTTTTTGAAAATCCTCAATTTGGTTGTCTGACGGTCTGCGGTAGGGAGATTCTTTAAATTCGTTGAATGGAATCAGATTGAATTTACAGCGAATGCCATGCGCAAGGCGGACAAGTCTTACTGCATCAGCAAGAGAATCGTTGATGCCTGCAAGCAACACGTATTCAAAAGTAACCCTGCGTCGAGAGGGCAGAGGCGTCTTCTTTAACGTGTCCAGTAAAATCTTAATGGGATACAGTTTATTGACTTTAGGCATAATCTGGTCTCGTACTTTGTCTGTGGTCGCGTTGAGAGAAATAGAAAGATTGGCGTGCGGTTCGCTTTTTAGAAATTGCTCTATTTGAGGGACAAGGCCAGCGGTTGAGACGGTGATCTTGCGCGGAGAAATTCCAAATCCGATGGGAGAGACCATCCGTTTCAACGCCTCTGTAACGGCAGGAAGATTGGCAAGCGGTTCTCCCATGCCCATAAATACGATGTTGGTAATTCTTCTTTCAGGGTGCTCTCTCTGAACCGTCAGGACTTGATCCATAATCTCCGATATCTTTAAATTGCGTTTTAACTTTTCGAGGGCGGTTAGGCAGAATGTGCAATCCAGTGTGCATCCGGCCTGTGTGGAGATGCAGAGGGTGAGGCGTTTTTCTTCAGGGAGAAATACAGCTTCAATTTTGTTGCCGTCTTCAAGTCCTAACAAGAACTTTTCAGTGCCATCGGACGATTTTTGCCGTGTGACTATTTTGAGTGGTAAGAGTTGGGCATTCTCGGACAAAAGGGCACGGTCGGACAAAGAAAGATCGGTCATCTCGTTAATGGATGTAACCCATTTTTGGTAAATCCAAGAAAGGATTTGTTTGGCGCGATATTTTTTAAATCCAATCTGTTGAACGAATGTCTCCATCTCGAAGAACGAAAGGGTCAATAGGTTTTGTTTAGCCATGGAGGGACTATTGTATTGGATTGATACAGACAGAAGCAATCCGCAATGCTATATTGAGGCGGGTCGGGGTGACAGGATTTGAACCTGCGACTCCCTGCTCCCAAAGCAGGTGCGCTACCAGGCTGCGCTACACCCCGAATTTTTTATACAGCGAATTTCTTGATCAGCATCTCAATGGCCGCGCGCACAGCATGGCCACGATGGCTGATTTTATTTTTCTCTAACGACGAGCACTCTGCAAAAGTTTTGTCATACTGTGCTGGATAGAAAATGGGATCGTACCCAAAACCAGTATTCCCATCGCTTGTCTTGGAACACGCAATCTTTCCCTCACAAACACCAACGAACGATTCCACTTGGCCATCGGGACTTGCTAGAACAACTGTACAGACAAACCGCGCCAACCGTTTCTCTTCTGAAACATCTATCAGCAGCGACAAAACCTTTTTCCGATTATCCGCGTATGTTACACCCTCACCTGCAAAACGGGAAGAATAAAGACCTGGCGCGCCGTCTAATGCAAAAATCTCAAATCCAGAATCATCACCCAATGCCCACTGTCCTACTTTCTTGGCCACATAAGTTGCCTTGACGGTCGCATTCTGAAGATAGGTGTTGCCTGTTTCGGGGGGGAGGGTTATATTCGGATAATCAGATAGAAGCTGAATCTTAAGATTGTCTTTTACATGTATCTGTTCATGTATGATTGAGGCGATTTCTCTTCCTTTATCCTTATTTTCTGTGGCCAAAACTAAGATCAATTGAGCGCGCCTAATATGCTGTTTTGTATCGCAACCAATTGTTGAACACCGTCTTTTGCCATTTTAAGAAGCGTTTCCAATTCGTCCCCTTTAAAAGGCCGCTTTTCGCCTGTTCCCTGTATCTCCACAAATTGACCGTTGCCTGTCATGACAACATTCATGTCAATTTCTGCGTTGGAATCTTCCGGGTAATTTAAATCTAACAAAATCTCTCCGTCCACGACACCTACACTAATCGCCGCCAGAAAATCTACGACAGGCATCGTCGTAATTTTTCCATCTTTCATCAAAATACGCAGGGCATCCACAACGGCTACAAACGCGCCTGTGATAGATGCTGTGCGTGTTCCGCCATCGGCTTGAATCACATCACAATCAATAACCAGTGTCCTCTCTCCCAATAACGATGTGTCAATGACCGACCGCAACGATCTGCCGATGAGTCTTTGAATCTCGTATGTGCGTCCTCCGATCTGGCCTTTTTTGACTTCACGTGTAATGCGTTCTTTGGATGCGCGCGGAAGCATTGCGTACTCTGCGGTGACCCAACCCTTTCCCTTTTGACTTCTCAAAAAAGGCGGCACACGTTCTTCTACGGTTACCGTTGTAATCACCTTTGTATCGCCCATCTCGATTAATACGGATCCCTCTGCATGCTTGATGTAATCGCGCGTGATTGTGACATTTCGCAAGGCATTGTTTTTTCTGTTATCAAATCGCATCTATCTCTCCACTAAAAATAAGAGCTGTGATTATACAGATTTTTTACCCAGATGTCATTATCTGAATAGATCCCATCCGGGGTCTGCCACCGTAAGCAAGAAGATAATCCTATTGGTATTGAGGGTGCGATTTAACAAGCCTTCTTCATGAAGATTGAAATATGCATAAGTGGCTGTTCCAATAAGCCATGGACGAAAAGAAGTCGCTACGGCTGTTGTCAAGGTATTCGTCTTTGCAATGGCTTGGGTGGAGGAGCCTGTTAATACGTTTGTTTGCGTATGCGCGAATCCGAATGTAACAGCCGTTCTTGTCCCTGGGTGATAAACCAGTTCCGCAGAGAGTGTTTGCGCCAATGCCGCCGCCGCTACGACGCCTTCTCCTGTTGTGAGCCTACGGGAATAATCTAACTTACTATCGGTTCGTCCTACTTTTTTTGTAAACCCGGCCGTTGCAATCAATAATGTACTACGGTCAGCAAGAAGACTTCCTCCGATGCTTCCGTGAGAAATGAATGTGGGCGTAATTCCATGAGAGCCTCCCACCGACACTCTTTGTTCCGTAAAATCATCGCTTCGTTCAAAGTCTGTCGTAAGGACTCCGTAAGAGAGATTGATCTGTGTGATGGTAGAGACACTGTATGTTCCTATAATGTCTGTATTGTGGGACATAAAATCCTCAAGAATCCCTCCTTGATATTGCACGGCCGTATTCAAATAGGTCATGTTGGTACGCAATTTTGAAGACCAATTATAGGCAAGGCTTACAGATGCCGCGTTTCGAGAGGTATCTACAGGGCCGACTGGAACAACAACGGTACTCGGGGTTGTTCCGCCAAGAGGAATGGGTGGTGTGTCAGGTGTATGGTTAAAAACCTCGGTAATGTTAACCTCTACGCCACGAAAAGTGCGCGAGAGAAAGGGAAAAAGCATGTCAAAAGTTAAGCCTTGAAAATACTGGTTTGTGTCGTCATTTTCAATCTGTAACCGCAGTCCCCCTCTATAATTTGCAGAGAGAATAACAGAGGGGTTTTGATACCTAAGGGTCAACGTTGGAGTAATAAGTGTTGTCAACTCCCCCTTTTTATCATCACTTGTGTAGAAGAAATTATCGTTATATTCCTCTGAGACAGTCAGAGATGGAATCAACCCCACAGCGGCTACTGCGGGTCTTGATAGTGACAGAAAGAATACTGTTAGGATCAGGAGAAGACAATATCGTAAGGGGAGAAAGAAAGATGTTCCCATTTAATAATAGGCATAATAGCCATACTTATTAACCCAAGGGTTTTGCGCGCCGTTTAGCACCATACCAATGACTTTAGATTTATCAAGTTGACTGAGTGCCTTAGTGATAATTCGTTTGGGGGCTTCTCCAGCTCTCGCTATAAATATAATCGCATCAACGACTTCAGAAATTAAATTCATATCAAAGACGGGGACGAGAGGCGGGGTGTCTATGAAGACATAATCATACATGCCAATATTTTGCTGTGACATCTGAAGGAAATCACCTTGTGATTCATCCCAGAGAACATTATAGTATTGTCCCTGTACTTTAGACAATATTGTCTTCAATCCCTCGATACTTGGGACCAGCTCTTCCTTGCATTTAGGCTTACCTACGGGGAGAACAGATAAAGAGGGAATAGGTGAGCGCCAAAGAATACTGTCGAGTGTACACCGATTATGCATGAAATCAACGAGGCCCATCTCCTGTTGAATTTCAAAAGTCTTTGCGATGGATGGATTTTTAAAATCAGCATCAATAAGAAGACATTGTTTTTTAAAATCGCGTGCGGCAATGACGGCCAAATTGGAAATAGTGGTTGTTTTTCCTTCCCCCTTCACAGAAGAGGTTACGGCGATGACGGATTTCCCAGAGTTTTGGCAGATGCGGTCTACCTTGGAGAAAAGAAGTCTGTACTGTTCGCTTGTAGGAGAAAAAGGATCTATCATGGTCATCATTTTGTTTGTGTCGTGATTAGACTTTTGCAATGAACGCGAGGGTGTGTCGGCTACACCCACAAGGCCATCTGATTTCGTTTTATTCCATGACATAAGTGACACTAAGTACCCCCTCCGCTATGAAACTTTAGTTTAGACTTTTTGTGGAAATTTTTCATAATCCAAAATAGATGCTAATACAGGAGCCGCCGGGTAGAGTTTTTCCAACGCTTCAGGTGTTCGAATGGAAGAATCTGCCATCTCTCTTAACATGACAAGACCAATACCCGCTAATAAACCTATAAAAGAAGAAAGAAGCGTCACTTTGAAGGGGTCTGGTTTATAAGGTTTTTCAGGGAAATTTGCTGAATCGAGGATCCGAAATTGTTCCCCTTTTTGCCTTTTCTCAAGGTTTTCTGATATTTTTGCTGTTAGTTTTTTATCCAAGAGATCTTGGTAATTCTTTTGTGTATTATCATAATCTCTTAGCAGAACGGCTAATTCCTGCTCTCTTTTTGGAACATTTTCTATTCTGCGTTCAAAATCTCGGATCTGATCTTCTATCCGTCTTGCGCGCGATTGTAACTCTGCAAGCTCTGATGTATTTGAAAATCCATTTTGGAGTTCTTGCGACAATAGAGAATCGGAATGTTTCGCGGAAAGAGTGTTGTTATTTCGCGCTAGAATGCGTTCCTCAAGTTCCCGTACCTCTTTTTTCATAACCAGCATATCAGGATGGTTTTCTTTATACTTCCTTTGCAAAGCAGACATCTTCTGTCTTTGTTCAGACCATGCTTGAATAAGAGGGTCTACGCCCTCAGCCCCTTTAATAGCTATTTTTGTTTGCTGAAGCGCGATCTGTAGGCGGTCTAGTGTCCTAAGACTTGCATCCATTTGCCCCGGAAGTTCTCCGGAAAACGCCTGCTTGAATTTGCTGATTTCAGCTTCTTGCTGTTCAAGTATTTTTTTGAGATTTTCCAATTCACCATCAATAAATTCCCTTGTGCCTTCTACCATTTGCTCCCGAATTTTAAAGTTTTCTTTGATCAGCAGGGAAGCCAATTCATTGGTGACATTCATTGTGACGACAGGGGAGTGACCTACATAGGAAATAGAAAATGCGTTCATTCTGTCGCCACCCATTGTTTTAACGTCAATCGCTTTTCGCATGTTCTCTATTTTTTCTTCAACAGGCCCTTTAAAGTTCGAGAATAAACCAAACCGATCAATAATCTGTTGTAAAAAAGATCGGCTTAATATCTGCTGACGCAGGGTAGACAGTCGTCCTGCAATCGGTTCTGAAACTGTTGAACGCACAATGTCTTCTGGAACTTTTTGCTCTTCGATGAGAATGAGCGTCGTCGAACGATAAGCCTTAGGAAGGACAGAAAGCAATACGAAAGCGACGACTATCCCTGTTAGGAAAGGAATAAAAAACCATATCTTGCGACGCCAAAAAACAGTAGTATACTCAATGAGAAGCTGTTGGCCGTCTAGCTTTTCTTCTTGTGTTCGTGCTGGCATAAATAAACTTCCATAGTATTAAATCCATACTATCTATAAGTGGAATTAAAATTACGGAACGATAAGCGTGTCGCCCGCTTTCAAAAATAGATTGTCTTCCTGATTCGCCCCACTTACCAAGTTTTTGTAATTAATTTTAATCCGTTTTTCAATAGATCCTTCTCTGCGCAAAAGCAGAATATTTTTAGTGTCGGCATATTCTTTGAATCCTCCCACTAGGCTTAAGGCTTGCAGGACTGTGGTTTCTCTCCTAAGGATGTGCTTTCCAGGAATGACCACTTCACCCAAAACAAAAAAGGAGAGGCTATTAATCTCCATTACGATAATAGAAACTTCAGGTTGTTCTAGATAATATTTTTTCAGACTCTTTCGCACCTCGTTTGCCAACTCCCCCGGGGTGAGTTGCGCCGCATGCACTTCTCCAACGAGGGGCAGAGAGATCTTTCCATCGGGACGAATGATGACTGTTCGTGTCAGGGAGTCATCCTTCCAGACCACCACTTGGATCACATCTTCTGGACCTAGAACATAAGCAGGGGAATCCTTAAAATCATCCGTTTTCGAAGAAGTCGTAGCTTGGGTCATTGGAATATTCGGAGATTGCGTTTCCGTTAAACGCTTAGAAATAGGAAGATTGGGTTGCAAGAGGGGTGCGTCTGCTATGGGTGTTTCTTTATCAAGAGTTTCCTCGAAATAAACCTCTTCCTCTTGAATTTCCTCTTGAAATGTGGCACAACTGGTTAAAGCAAAAGCAATGCCAATCAGAAAAATTGATACTGTACCCTTTAAGAATTCTTTATTCCACATAGATGCAAATACCATGAAAGCCATCCTACACGAAGGAAAACAATAATGTCAATCTTCCATCCATTATCACCGCATTCTTTCTTATCCACAACACCCGTTGGAATTGTCATTGCGGGACATGGAAGCCGCAATGCAAAGGCTGTTCTGGCGTTTAAAGAGCAAGTAAAACTGTCTTATCTATTTCAACAAGGGATTGTTGAAATAGGTTTCATAGAATTTGAAATACCTAGTATTGGGGAGGCGATTGATTGCGCAATCACCCGTGGCGCGGAAAAAATTTTTGTATTGCCGGCCATGCTTACGTCTGCCCATCATGTTAAAACGGATATTCCAAACATCATTCGTATGGCCCAACAAAAACATCCCTCCGTTCCCATTCTGTATGGAAGGCATCTTGATCTTCATCCCAAAATTGTAGAGCGATGCAAAAACCTCATACAGCAGGCATTATCGGGATTGGGCAGTATTAATGCGAGCAATTCCAATATATTGCTGATCGTGGTAGGACGGGGCAGTAAAGATGAATCTGGAAATCAGGATGTGATACTGCTGACCAACAGGCTACGAGAAACGTTTGGTTTTGGCTCTGCCTTATATTGTTACACCAGTGTTGCGAACCCGCTCTTCAAAAACGTGCTGGAAACCTTTGCTGTCCATCAGTGTCAGGCGGTGCTGATCCTGCCGTATCTTCTTTTTGAGGGCATCTTGATGAAGAAAGTAGAAGAGACGATGCAGAAATTCCAAGCAGAAAATCACAATATTATTGTAAAATTAACACAGACTTTAGGCCCTGATATATTAGTGGCAGAAGCCCTACAAGACCGCTGTGATGAGATTGTCTTACGAGCGAATCAGCAAAATTCCGGCTATCATCAGGAAGACTGAAAAGACACGGCTTAAAAGGAGTGTGTTGATTCTATGCGTGATGAATGCCCCGATCGGCGCAGTCATACACCCAAAGACGGCAATGATCAATGCGGTTTGAGGGGCTACAAAACCAAAATGGAGATCGGGAAGAAACTGCCACCCCTGATAAATAAATCCGCAGGTTCCAAAAAAGCCGATTACAACCCCAACGGCTGAAGAGGTTCCCACGGCGACCCGAATCGGCTTATCAAGCAGGAGCATGAGGAGCGGTACGGTCATGGTGCCTCCCCCTGTTCCAAACAAAGACGACAATGCCCCAATGAATAGACCACCGATGCTGTAGAAAGGCCATTTCCATGCCCCTGCTGAAAATTGTTTTTTTCTTTCCGAAATGGGAAAAAGCATTGTGATCGCAATCAAAATCACCAGAATGCTAAAATATTTTTTGAGTAAAAATCCGTCTATATGCCCTGCAATCTTTATCCCTATAAACGTTCCGAGGATAATAAACGGTGTCAAGGATGCGAAAGCCTCCCATTCAACGGCTGATTTTTTGTGATGTGTAAAACTGCTTGCCAGTCCCATAAAAAAGATGGAAGCCAACGCGGTTCCAATCGCAATCTTCGTGGCATATTGCCCAAGACCATCCATTTCAAATGAAAAGATGAGCGCGGGCACAATCACAATCCCTCCGCCAATACCCAAAAGCCCTGCTAAAAGCCCTGCGATCGCTCCAATTGCGCCTAATAAGAAATACTCTGTCATTTTGTTATATTGATTTGCCAACCAAGGGAGTGTCATGCTATCACAATCCATATCTTAAAATCTGTGATTAGGGCTTTTGGGTATTGTCTTCTTTAGTTTTGTTTTGCTATGATGGCGTTTGATGCGATCATTTTTGGAAAGGCTAATGGGCTTATGAATAAGGTTATCAAAGAATCGTTAGAAGAGGTCTTGAAGGCGATGGCGCGGCTCAATACCCATTTTGAAAATAAAATAAAAGAGTTTCAAACGCAGGGGCGAGATGAAAAGGATCTGGCGGAATTGATAAAAGGGGCGATGGCCATGAAGGATGCGGGCGGAATTTATCTCGCATGGTCTAGCCACTATATTGATCGGTTGGAAAAAACAGAAACCCTTGATCTCTCTGATGAATTGGAAGGAATAGGGGGACCGTAAATGACAGATTCAAATTGGGTTTTGCACGAGAAAGACTTTAAACTGGTTCAGGAGGAACTGACTAAACTTGCGGCTTTGGCAAACGCTAAAATTACCTTTTTGGTTGATAAAGATGGTCATCTGATTGCCAGTGCGGGCGATGCTCGCAATCTTGATACGACTTCACTTGCCTCGTTAACGGCCGGCAATATGGCGGCATCTGGTGGCATTGCAAAACTGCTCGGAGAAAAAGAATTTACTTTTTTATTCCATGAAGGGGAGAAGGATCACATCCATCTCTCTGTCATTGCACAGCGAGTAATTCTGGTGGTTATTTTTGATGAGCGGTCTTCTCTGGGTCTTGTGCGTCTTAGGGTACGAAAAAGTGGAGAAGCATTGACAGAAATTTTTACTGTTATCTTGAACGCGACAGAAAAAGAAGCACAAGATAAAGAAAATAGGTCTCCGTTTGCGGCGATTACAGAGGCTGATATAGATAGGCTATTTGGTTAATGTCTTTTATTAATTATTCTGGGAAAGAAATTAACTGCAAGATCGTCTACTACGGGCCGGGTCTTTGCGGAAAAACAACGAACTTAAACTTTATCTACAAACGCGCCTCTCCAGAAACGAAGGGAAAACTAATTTCTCTTGCAACAGAGACCGAACGCACGTTATTTTTTGATTTCCTTCCGCTTTCTTTAGGGGCCATTAACGGCTTCAAGATCAGATTTCACCTTTACACAGTTCCCGGACAGGTGTTTTATGATGCCAGTCGAAAACTGATTTTGCGGGGCGCAGACGGGATCGTGTTCGTTGCAGATTCTCAAGAGGCGCGCATGGAGGCGAATCTCGAAAGTATTGAAAATCTGGAATATAACCTCAAGGAGCACAATATTAATTTCAACACCATTCCGCTTGTCATGCAATATAATAAACGTGATCTTCCCAATGCCACCTCTATTTTGGACTTGGAAAGAGCCTTAAACCTGAGAAAAGTGCCTTATTTTGAAGGGGTGGCATCTACAGGAAAAGGGGTGTTTGAGTCATTAAAAGAGATTGCAAGAGCGGTTATATTAGACCTCAAGAAGAAGACCTAAGAAGAAGACGTAACGCGAAATCCGTCTCCCACCTAACCCTTCCTTGAAGGGGATGAAATAAAATGATAACACCCACATTTGAGTTATTTTCTGAAAAGACAAAAGAGGGAAATCTTATTCCTGTCTATCAAGAGATACTGGCTGATACCGAGACCCCCATCTCCGCCTTCCTCAAGATACAAGAAGGTGATTATTCCTATCTGCTAGAAAGCGTGGAAGGCGGTGAGAAATGGGGGAGATACTCCTTCTTAGGCACAAACCCGTCTATTATTATTAAAGGATCAGGAACGACCGTTGAGATACAACAAGATGGGTGCTGTCAGACACTTTACAATGAAAATCCGCTACAGGTCTTAAAAGATGTCATGGCAAAATTTAAACAGGTACAGATTGAAGGATTGCCCCGATTTGCTTCCGGCGCGGTTGGATTTATCGGTTATGAAGGGGTGCGGTTTTTTGAGAATATCCACTTCAAGTCTGAGCAAACTAACACAGACTTTTTCTTCATGTTTACCGATACCTTTCTGGTTTTTGATAATTTAAAGCATAAAATTAAAATTGTGACAAACGCTTTGATTGAGAATCATGATCTGCAAAAGAGTTATAACAAAGCCGTTGCAAAAATTGACGCAACCATTGCGCGAATACAGGCGCCGATGCCAAAGACCCACCCTCTCCTCTCAATTGCGAAGAAAGAAAAGACGACGGTCATGCCTCCCGTTTCAAACACAACAAAGGAGGCTTTTATTCAATCTGTTCATAAGGCAAAAGAATTGATTTCTGCAGGGGATATTTTTCAGGTGCAAATCTCTCAGCGTTTTTCTGTTCCCATTCATGCTGATCCGTTTACTGTTTACAGAACATTGCGAAGCATCAATCCATCGCCGTATATGTACTATCTTCAATGGGGATCGCGCTATATCGTTGGTACTTCTCCAGAAGTCTTGGTGCGACTAGAAAACAGACGGGCTGAATTACGGCCGATTGCTGGAACGCGTCGTCGCGGAAAGACAGCGCAAGAAGATATTGCGTTGGAGAAAGAACTTTTGGCCGATCCAAAAGAACGCGCAGAGCATATTATGTTGGTGGATTTGGGACGAAATGATCTGGGACGCGTTTGTGAATATGGCTCTGTGCAAGTGACCGAGCTGATGGTTGTCGAACGATACTCGCACGTGATGCATATCGTCTCGAATATTGTGGGCCAATTGCGGCAGGAGTATGATGCCTTTACTTTGTTGAAGGCTTGTTTTCCCGCTGGCACAGTCACAGGCGCGCCTAAAATTAGGGCGATGCAGATTATTGATGCGTTGGAGTCTGACAGCCGAGGTCTTTATGCAGGAACAGTCGGATATTTTGGTTTTGATGGGAATATGGATACTTGTATTACCATACGAACGATTGTGATTGAAGATAACATCGCCATGGTGCAGGCCGCGGCGGGCATTGTTGCAGATTCTGATCCTGATTGTGAATATCAAGAGACTGTGAATAAAGCCCGTGCAATGTTATCGGCCATTGAAATGGCTGAGCAAGGGGTACTATGATTTTAATTATTGATAACTACGACTCGTTTACTTATAATCTTGTTCAATATTTGGGCGAGTTGGGGGCGTCCATTCACGTTGAACGCAATGATCAGATCACGCTTGCGGAGATTGCGTCTATGCGGCCTGAAAAAATTGTGATCTCTCCCGGGCCGTGTACACCCAAAGAGGCGGGCATCTCGGTTGACCTGATTAAAAAATTCGGGAACACAATTCCCATCTTGGGGGTTTGTTTGGGGCATCAGTCCATTGGGGAGGCTTATGGGGGTGAGGTTGTGCGCGCTGAGAGGCTGATGCACGGAAAGACTTCCATGATTTTTCACGATGGCAAAACCGTTTATGCAGGGCTTCCCCATCCGTTTGAAGCCACACGGTATCATTCGCTCATTATACGCAAAGAAACAATGCCTGATTGTTTGGAAATAACATCGTGGACTGATGTGGGTGAAGTGATGGGTGTGCGGCATAAATCTTTTCCTGTAGAAGGGGTGCAGTTTCATCCCGAATCCATTTTAACCACGGCGGGAAAAGATTTATTGAAGAATTTCTTACAACAATGAAAATACAACGATGCCTGCAAGATGCCTGTGCCTGAAAGAATAAAAAATTTTATCAATGGCAAGTGGGTGGATGCGATCAGCAAAAAAACCTTCGCGTCATGCAATCCAGCGGATCGGCGCGATATCATTGGTAGCGTCGCCGATTCCGATTTTAGAGACGTCAACGCCGCAGTCTCCTCTGCGCGCTTAGCATTTCCTTCATGGTCAAATTGTCCTGCTCCAAAACGCGGCGAAATCCTCTATCGCGCCGCAGAGATTTTGGTCAAACGCAAAGAAGTATTAGGTGCTTTGGTTACACGCGAAATGGGCAAAATCCTTGCGGAAGGGTTAGGCGACGTTCAAGAAGCGATTGATATGACCTATTACATGGCCGGAGAAGGACGGCGTCTTTGCGGCGAGACGGTGCCTTCTGAATTGGCCAACAAAGACGCAAAATCTGTTCGATGCCCTGTCGGTGTTTTTGGATTGATTACCCCGTGGAATTTTCCGATTGCAATTCCCTCATGGAAGATCATTCCCGCGTTGATCGCTGGCAATACGGTGGTGTTTAAACCGGCAGAAGAGACGCCTATTTGCGCGACACGTTTTGTTGAAGTATTAGAAGAGGCAGGTGTTCCTTCTGGTGTCATCAATCTGGTACACGGTTTTGGAGAGACGGTCGGCGATCCGATTGTTCGGCATCCTGACGTTGATGCGGTTGCATTTACCGGGTCCAATTCCGTTGGCTCACAAATCGCCGGCATCTGCGGCTCCTTGCAAAAACATTTTATGATGGAGACGGGCGGGAAGAACCCAATTATTATTATGGACGACGCCGATCTTGATTTGGCCTGTGAGGGCGCGCTCTGGGGCGGATTCGGTACCAGTGGTCAACGCTGTACAGCGGCCAGCAGGCTGATTGTTCATGAAAAAGTGTATGACGTATTTATTAAGAAATTCAGAGCAAAAGCCCTGAGTCTTATCGTTGGAAATGGACAGGACAAAAAAACGCAGATGGGGCCAATCGTAAGCCACGCGCAATATAAGAAGGTGGTAAGCTATATCGCTGTCGGAAAAAAAGAAGGGGCGCGGCTTATCTTGGGCGGAAAGGGAATGCATCAAGGAAGTTGCGCACATGGCACCTTCATTGCGCCGACTATTTTTGTTGATGTAACCCCTACAATGCGGATTGCGCGTGAAGAGATATTTGGGCCGGTCGTCTCGATTTTAAAGATCGGCAATCTTCAGGAGGCGATTAAAATTGCCAACGATGTTGCTTTTGGACTGTCAGGCGCAATCTATTCGCAGAATGTAAATCATACTGCAATCTTCGAACGTGATATGGATGCGGGACTTGTTTATATCAATGCCTCTACGATTGGCGCGGAGATTCAGCTTCCATTTGGCGGTACGAAAAAAACAGGGTTAGGCCCGCGCGATGCCGGAGGGCGCGGCGGCGCATTGGATCATTACACGAAATGGAAAGTGATCTATCGCGATTTTTCAGGCCGTCTCCAAAAAGCGCAAATTGATTAGGAAACTTCGCGCGCGCCTTTTTTATCAATCGTGGTGATCACGATTTTTGCCATTACTTTGTGCTGACAAAATCCAGCCCGCATGGCCGCTCCTATTTTGCGTGCCTTTTTAGGATCGTCTGTCATGGCAAAGACAGACGCCCCTGCGCCAGAAATAGAACACCCCAATGCGCCGGCCTCAATTGCTCCTTTTTTTACGGCGTCAAACCCCTTTATTAAAGGCGCGCGCACTGGCTCCGCAACAAGATCATGAATGGATTGTCCAAACCGTCTGACATCTTTTTTGGCCACAGCCCATGCCATCATTGAGGCGTACGCCATATTTGAAATAAACTGCTCCATTGTAATCAGTTTGGGCAGGGCCTTGCGCGACTCACGGGTGAGCAGTGAAAAATCAGGAACGGCAAGCACCACAATGGCCTTGTCAAGCACCCCCAACGAACAAACCTCTTTTGTGATTGCGTTATTCCATGTGACGCCGCCCATCATGGATGGGCCAATGTTGTCTAAGAAAAATCCGCCGCTGACTTTAGATTCCGCGATGGCGGCCAAAGGAATGAGTTCTGTCTTTTCTAATTTCCCCTCAAAAAGAAGATGCACCGCGAAAGCCGCCGCCACGGCAGAAGCGGCACTGCTCCCCAAGCCTGTGCCTAAAACCCCTTTATGCAACACAAGGTCAACCCCTTCTTTGATAGTAAGATGCGACAGGACGGCTTGCGCAGAGATGCCCGCCGTATTTTGGTCTGGGTGATTGGAAAGCCCTTGCGCGCCGGTTATTTTGGAAATAGTAACGCCCGATTGACGCACCCTTGTGGCAGTCACCGTGTCGCCCATGTTGGCGATGGCCATGCCAAGCAGATCAAACCCGGGGCCTATATTGCCAATACTTGCTGGGGCAAAGACTGTTACTTTTTTCATGCCTGCGTTGCCCCATCGTTGATTGCGTTGATGACCTCTCTTAATCGTCCAAAGTTTCGACGATTAAATTGAAATGAAATCTGCGGCATGGCATCTTTCGGCAGAATCTGCGCTATTTTTCCTTTTACAATAATGTCTGAAAACAGATCATTTAATTGTTCTAGGTGTTCTGATGTTAAAGTTTTTTTGAAATAGATAATTGTATCCCCGTTGATAAATTGCATTGAATGGTAGTTTTCATAAAAATGGGTGATTTCATAAACAGCATCGGTAATATTGTCTGTAATTTTAAAAAGGCGCATGTCATCAGGAGATATTAATTCTTTTGCAAGCAAGCGATCGTTGACGTAAGACAGCCAGTCTTTCCAATGACTGCCACCGGGGGCATCAATAAAGACAACCGGAGCTGGATTGCATTTTCCGGTTTGCAGTAGGGTCAGTGTTTCAAAGCCTTCATCGTGGGTTCCAAATCCGCCGGGGAAAAAGGCCAATGCGTTTGCTTCCTTTACAAAGAAAAGTTTTCGGGTAAAGAAATACTTAAAGGTAATCAGCTTCGGATCGTTTTCTATAAACTCGTTTGCCGCTTGTTCAAAGGGAAGAATGATGTTAAGCCCAAAAGATTTTTCTCGGCCTGCGCCTCCCTGAACCGCCCGCATAATGCCATCGCCGGCGCCTGTCATCACCATAAATCCCGCCCGCGTCATCTTTCTGGAAAAATCATCGGCATGGGCGTAGACGGCCTCAGTAGACGGGGTACGGGCTGATCCAAAGACAGAGACTTTTTTGATGTTCGTAAATGGGGAAAAAAAATCAAAGGCATGTTTCATCTCTCGAAAAGAGGCATAAAGCGTCTTAATATCATTTTGACCAATGCCATCGTGAGATAGACCTACTGCCATAAAAATCATTTCTCGAATGATATCATGACTGTCAGACGTGTCTGCTTGCCGATCAAGCAAATGATCTATCTTTTCATATAAAAAACGACTATCCTCTGTTTGAACAGGCTCCGTGAACGACATAGATAAACTATATCACATCAGACGATGATTTTTTCAGCTATAAAACCAAAACATCTCCCTGCAGGCGGCACCATCGGCGTGATCGCGCCTGCCGGGAAAATTGAATTATCTGATTTAAGGCATGGTATCGCATTTCTTGAGCAGTCTGGGTTTAGGGTTGTTTTGGGAAAACATACCCAAAAAAATCATCGGTATTTTGCAGGCTCCGATCAGGAACGGGCAGACGATTTTTTAGAGATGATGCAGGACGACCGCGTAGACGCTGTTTTCTGCGCGCGTGGTGGATCAGGTTCTGCCCGAATCATTCCCTATATTGATCGTCTAAAAACGCTTCCACCCAAGATATTTGTAGGATGCAGTGATATCACCACGCTCTTGATTTATCTGTCGCAACGACATGGCTTTGTAACATTTCATGGCCCTATGGTGACGACACAGTTTGGATTCGGAACACCGCCTTATCCCCCCTTTGAATATCTGGTTAAAGTTTTATCAGGGGAAAATGTAGAGATGCGCGCGCCGGGTCTAATAGCACTCAAGCAGGGGTTTGCCGATGGGATTTTGACAGGGGGATGTCTGACATTAATTTGTACAACGATCGGCACCCACTATGAAATTGACACAGCGGATCGGATCTTATTTATTGAGGATATTTCCGAAGCCCCCTACAAAATAGACCGTATGTTGCATTATCTTAAAACATTGAAGAAGTTTGATCATATTCGGGGTTTAATAATAGGGCAGATGGATCATTGTGACAGCGCGCTTTTGCCGGAAATCATCCTTGAAATCTGCTCTGATTTTGATTTCCCTATTCTTTTCTCTTTTCCGTCTGGACATGGAGAGTCTCTCTTTACCCTGCCTTTTGGCGCTCCCGTCAGAATGAATGCGAATGATCCATCCGTAACACTTCTTTCCCCCGCTGTATCTTAAATCGGCAGACTCTGCCTATTTACCTTGCCATGCAAGGCAAAAACAGATGCGGTATACTTCATTGTAGACCCAATATATACTTTACGATGAGCCTATTTTGTTTGGCATAAGAAATGCTTGTGTATTAGATAATTAGATTTTTTAAAAATTTAATTAAGGTTTTTGTTTAAAAAAGCCGATAAACTAATTACAAGGAGGTTGCTATGGATTGCGAACGTTGTTCAGGACAAATGACTTATGAGAACTTTTACGGCTGGGAGTCAACGGCAGTTTGGTTTTATCCGGGCTGGCGCTGTATTCACTGCGGAGAGGTTGTGGATTCGGTGATCTATCTGAATCGCAGGCTCAATAGCCAACATTTTTGGACGGACGAAGAGAGTAAAACGAAAACACCATCTCTGCACGTCGAAAAAGAAACGCCTTTGCAAATTACAGGGGCACGCAAAGAGGAAGATCGCTTTGCGTTGGCGTCCGTTGGCAGTGAAGCCGAAGACGACTTCTAAATCGCGTTGTAATAGACCCAGGGTTCTCTTTCGGCGTAATAGCGTTCTTCTCGAAAGTTAAGACGGCTACGCACGTCAGAGAACTTCTTTTTCTGTAACTTCGTGGCCAGATCGCACAGGGCTTCATCTGTCGT
>Ga0213870_1000345_pt1 | contig 23179 bp, 26 predicted proteins | sample WICALVC2017_Meta_FD_160119 | JGI IMG/M metagenome (GOLD analysis project Ga0213870, IMG submission 160119) | Freshwater microbial communities from subterranean cave lake in Wind Cave National Park, South Dakota, United States - WICALVC2017 | ecosystem: Environmental > Aquatic > Deep subsurface >... | reverse complement strand
GACTGAGAGTAATAGGCTGATTGGGAATAGTAGGCGGACTGCGAATAGTAAGCTGACTGAGAGTAATAGGCTGATTGGGAATAGTAGGCGGACTGCGAATAGTAAGCTGACTGAGAGTAATAGGCTGATTGGGAATAGTAGGCGGACTGCGAATAGTAAGCTGACTGAGAGTAATAGGCTGATTGGGAATAGTAGGCGGACTGCGAATAGTAAGCGGCTTGGGAATAGTAAGCTGATTGAGAGTAGTAGGCGGATTGGGAGTAGGGGAGATTACAACAGCGGAATTCATACGGAAATACTGCGTCAGGATCATATCTTTGGTCGCAAAAATCACGTCCTAAAGCTACGCAACAGTCTGTTCCATTTAGAAATTCATCTCCAGCACCACTGACTTTACACCTGTCACCGACAACTAGATAGGGTCTATTGAGGCAACTTGCGTTAGTATTACATGGGGGATTCGAGTATTCCTCGTCCTCTTCATCAAAAAAGGGAGTACAATTTGCTGGAGTGGGAACTACAGGAGGAGAATAGTCGGCAAAACCACAGCCACCAGCATAAGACGATTGAGAGTAATAGGCTGATTGGGAGTAATAGGCTGATTGGGAGTAATAGGCGGACTGCGAATAGTAAGCTGACTGAGAGTAATAAGCTGATTGGGAATAGTAAGCTGACTGCGAATAGTAAGCTGACTGGGAGTAATAGGCTGATTGAGAATAGTAGGCGGACTGCGAATAGTAAGCTGACTGAGAGTAATAGGCTGATTGGGAATAGTAGGCGGACTGCGAATAGTAAGCTGACTGAGAGTAATAGGCTGATTGGGAATAGTAAGCTGATTGAGAGTAGGCAACAACGCAGATACCACCCGAACAGACGAGTCCAGCACAACACGGAGCAATACCACTACAAGTTTGACCCACTGTTCTACAAGTAACGTATGACGACTGGGAATAGTAAGATGACTGTGAGTAGTAGGAGCTTTGGGAGTATGGAGCTACTAGGCAAACACCTGCAGCGCAGTATAACCCTGCACAACATGGATTACTTGCATCACACGATGCCAGCCAACCCCCGCATGCAGTAGCATCCTTGACTGTTTGTGCAAAAAGAACCAGAAAGAGAAGTATAAAAAACAAAAAACTAGCCATTCTATAGGCAAGCGGCAAGTTTCTTTTGACAAATTTAAATCTTGAAGTCATGCAATTTTAATGATAACTGTTAAAACAACAGCGATAAGAAAAGGCTTTGACATTGTACTACTATCGTAGAACAAAATAGAGGAGAAATGCAAGAGGTAGAGCAGAAAGATACGAAGCTTACGGCTTATTTAGGGTTTCACGCGCAAGAAGTTTTTCAACACCCCCATCATCTTCTCCTGTTTTGAAGACAAAATTACCATGTTTATAGTTTTTTTGCTCTACGCCAAAACTTCCGTTTTCGTCACCCTTTATGGCATCTATGGACATTATAAGTTTTCCTGCTTCCGTGGTACGGAAGATCTTTTGTCCTCCTTCACCTTCAACAAGCGTTCCTTTTTCCCAATCTTTCCCACTACGATTCTTAGGACCTAAATAAACGACATCTATAAGTGGATAGAGAGTAACAAGACCAGGTTCTTTTATTAGGTTAATGACAATAGAATAGAGAGTACCATTCGCTATAAATTCTATTTTTGCCGTAGTTATTGAACCATCATTACCCATGAAAAACACTCGACTATTAGAATAGAGTGTGGGAAATTCGAAGCCCGCTGGCAAAGGGTCCTTTCCTTTGAAACTGTTTGCGGTGCCAGGATTTGGTGGGCCTGATTTCCACTTATCTGAGCCCGAAGATAGGATTTTTTCGTACCGCATCTCTACAGGATGTTTTGGATCCCAAGGGAAATCAAGAATAGGGTTGCCATCTTTATCAACCAGAGGAGTTTGGTTGTAAACTTCTGGCGGGACATAAAGGATGTTTTTTGGTCCAATCACTCCCTTTTCAGCGCTATTATCAAACACCTCCTCAGGATCAACTTTTTTGGTTTCTGCTGGCCTTGGTCCATCAGCGGGATTGAAGCTGTTGGGAAAAGAGTTTATACTCTCGTGTATAACTGGGACATTCTGGTAGGCAACATAACCAGCTACTACTGCGTCTACAGCAAAAAGGGCTCTTAAACCCACTCTATTAGCCAGCCCGTTAAGGAATCTTTCTGTCTTCCCAGGGAGAATTCCTTGGTTTGCTCTACGTATCTCGTCTGGTGTTGGCCCTATAATTTTTTCTTGTTCAGACGCCATAGATATCCTTTCTTATTATTTAACTTCTTGACCAGTAATGTTCTCGGCGTTGGTTATGTTAGGCTTGTGTTGACCAGTCTCAAGTCCTAGTAGATTAAGAGTATCATGATAGGTATTGTCTACAGCTCTATGCACTGGGGGGGCTTCTTCATATACAACATAACCTCCGCCAGCAAGAGCTATGGATAAAGCAACGGGAACAGCAATATACCTTTTAAGCTTAGATGGTTTTGGCGCAACATTCTTTTCCTTCCCTTTATCGGGAGTTTTATGCGTAAGACTTGGTTGAGGTCTTTCGGACAGTGCCATATGATCCTCCTTTAACCTATAGTCTTAGTAAATAACTACCTTCTCTATACCACATTTCCACCTTTTTGTCAACTGCAAAATACTATGGGGTGTTGACAGATTTATTATCTTTTAGTCCTAAAACGGGTTTCTTCAACAATGATTGTTGATTGTGGAACTGACGAGAATTCTATATTGTGCAGGAAATTAGCAAGAACTCTTTTAATATCAGACGCGGTATAGAAGTATGGAATTTTCAACACAATAATGCCAAAGTAGAGTTTGGGAGGGAAATTAAGTATGTTGGCGAGGTCGAAATCACGAGTTATTAATGCAGCCTTGTGCTGTTTTGCCCAGGAAGCTATATCTAAATCTTGCGCATCTTGCAAGCCTAAATCCCTTACATGAAATGCTTCGTGGGGCTTTTCGAATAAGTTCTTCGCTGAATAGGGCATATTAGCGTCGAGGAGAAAAAGCATAATCTTTGGTTTCCTCTCCCTTTATCCAGCCTGCAACATATCGTACGGCAGAGAGTATTTGTTCTTTTGTCAAACCGTATTCTTTTTCTATCTCGTTGAAATCCATTCCACCAGCGAGCGCACCTATTACTTCTTCAGCAGTTATTCTAGTACCTTCAATGGTAGGTTTACCAAATCTGATTTTGGGGTCAACAATTATTTTTGCCATGATTGTATTCTATCAATATTTTAAGAAAAATCAATAGATTAATTTACTCCACCCCGGTCTCTGTAAACTCGCTTCTGCAGCTTTTCCAGATAATCTCAAAGAAAAAGCCTTTTTTTCTTTAGGCATATCACTTGGTGACGATGGGACCATCGAGGGTGTCTGGATAGATTGTTGTGCATCCATAACTTTATGTTAGGCTATTTGTGTATAGTCTGTCAAGGGCACTTGCAAAGTAGAAAAACTATCGTCTTATTTATGCCATGGCAAGATTAACACGACGGTTTTGTATTCTTGAAAAGAGGAATAAGAAATGAAAATTGACGATGGGTTTTCTTTTGAATACTTTGCGGAAGTTTAGAGAGTTGCTTTTCTGCCTTAGGAGATATAGTAATAATCATGCAGTTTTTAAGTTTTTAAAAAAAGCATTAAGCTCTTTTTTGTTATGAATTTTAGTTCCTTTGCCTGCCTTAATTTCTTCAATAGCTTTTTTATCTGACCACTTCCACCACTCATCACTTCCATATGATGGCTCTTCACGAAAAAGCTTTGTCTTTATAGCTTTTACCTCCTTAGTCAACTCATTGAGCCGTTCAATAATTGTTTCTATTGTTTTTGGTGAAACCGTTATTGCTTGATTCATGATTATATGTTATCAGTCTTTTAAGAAAAATCAATAGGCTACCCCAGTCTTTGTAAACTTTGGCGCACAGCTTTTCCAATCATTGACTTCCGAACTCAACTTCCGATACACTTCTTTTTCCAATTTTCTGGAAGTGCATTACACAATGCATAGAATTCTTCTGAACCCTTGTGGAAATTATAGGTTGAGTAGAGCAATAGTTCCTGAAAGCACGCGCCATCCGTATCGTAGGGTATAGCGTTTCTGCAAAGATCTACTGATTTATCTATATTGCGGTAATCTGTCTCGATAAGTCGGGAAGCAATATTTGCAAAACACTGTGTTTTTCTTTTCTGTGGCAAATCTGTGCAGAAAGTGCGCAGTTTTTCAATATCAAACTGAAATTGCACGGGTAAAACGTAAAAGAGCGAGGTATAACAGCGATCTACTTCTTGCGGTAAAGTTTGCGAACAAAACTTTACTAGCCCATCTGGCGTCATTATTTCCATCCGAAAAAGCGGCCAGCTCTCACTCATACACGAGCCTCGTTTTTGACCGCTAAACTCTTCGCAAAATGAATAAACCTTTTCTTTTGTCGGCTGCTTACCCTTCACAAGAGCAAAGTCCTCAGGTTCAAGAGGCTGGAAAATTTGCATAAAAGCGCCGTCAAAACAAACCTGCGAATAATCTGCTCCATCAGCCTTTTTCGCGATTTCCTCACAGAGATTTGTTGATTTAACCAAATCGGCATTTGTCATATACATAAGCAGGTGCCCTACAGCGTGGTAACAGGATCCCTGTTCAAGCCCAGTGGGTCGCCACTTGCCTCTTGGTTCGCAGAGATCCAAAAGGTCTGGTTTTACCTTCTCTAATTGTTGCAAGGTTAAGGATTCACTTCTAAAACGCTCCTGGAATCCACCATGAATGCATCCATTTGAACAAACACCGCTTGGGCAGCGCGTCACAATCTCTTTCCATTTTGATGGGTCCTTTCCTACCTCTTTGGCAGATAAGTTGTGGCCTAAAACATGACAGAAGGAGTAAGACTTGTCTTTCTCCTGCACCAGTCTTGTTATTTCAAAAGCATCTTCCATAGAAAGAGCGGTGGGTTTGTCCATAAGGTTTGGAATCTCCTCGTCATAACAAGATTGTCTATGACTGTCACTGGCACATTTTGCCAGAGCCTGCTTGGCATATTCAGATAAGGTGGTAGTGGGATTGATGGGCTGTCTATTTTTGGTTAACATAACAAGTTCAACAAGAACGACGACTAAGATTATCAAGATTAGTTTTTTTTTATTCATAGTGTTTATCGTTCGAGCGAAGCCGAGTCTGACTCGGCGAAGCGAGAACTATTTAGACACCTCAAGTTCTCGTTCGTCAGTTGACAGACTCGAACAATAATAACTGTCTAGTTATATTCGCAATTGCTCAACTGATACTCACTCTGCACCGACTGACAAATTTCTCTTGCTTTTTCTGCTGTATACCAGATGCGCAAGATCGAAAGTATTCTCTCAAAGCAGACCTGTTTTTCTGTATCGGTAAGTAGACTTGAGCTGCAGAATTCTAAAGCCTCTACATACTCTTTTTGCGGAGGACCGTATTTCATAAATCCTTCAGCAAAAGCAAAAACACAAGTTTCCCTAAATCTAACGGATAGGTTTCTGCAATAGTTTAAAGTTTCTTCGTAATCGGTTTTTCCCAGGTGGGGAAGCTCAACGACAAGAGATTGCAAAGTGGGGAGCGCATACGCATCTTCTTCTATACTGTCAATGATCTTGGCAGACTTAATAAAATCGTTGCCGGAGACACTCATTACCGCAACTACAAATTGCGTGTAACATGCCTCTTTGTACCTATCCGGTTGGGCTCTGCAAATCCAAAAAGGACCGTCTTTATTTAAAGATAATTTATATTGACCAGAACTTATCAAAATTTCTAAACCATTAAAAGCCCCACTGACGCAGCGAAAAAGTTTGCCATATCGAGGCGGTGGATTTTCATCATCCGATACCTTCTCGCAAAGTTCTAACGAAGGCTCTATCATCTTTTGAGCATCTCCCCAAAACCTTGGATTACTCCCATCAACTGTTCCATGACCAATGCCATGATAACATGCGCCTCCTGCATCCGCAGTGGTTTTTTGCAGCTTCGAATCTGCATATTCACAAAATTTGCGAGCTTGATCCATATCTTCTTGAGTTTGAAGAAGCGTTTCCATAAAGCCATGATAAAAGCCATAACCACAATAAGAACTTTTATCAGAAAGCTCAAAATCCTTTTCTTGGGAGAAAAGCTGATAAGCCTTCGCTCCCAGTTTATGGACAAAATCATGACAAGATGCAGCAAACACAGTATCAGTCTGGTAAAGACTAGCCAGAAGCTCAAATGCATCACCCAAACCTTTATCTTTTAAAACATTATCAACTAAACTTTCAAAACATTGAATTTTCTTTGAGCCATTTAATTTATCGCAACTGCCTACTTGGGTTCTTTTCTCTGAAACTTTAATTACTCCTCTATAAAGGGGAGCTAGGTGATCATGATATTTCCAAGAACCTACCTTATCAAACTTAAAACTCCAAGATTCAGCAGGCTCAATCGGCTGCTTTGGATCAAACTGCGGATAAATTCCATGGGTTGGGTGAAGATTGCTTGCAGGCCAGAAAGGTTGATCTCTCTTTGTTGTAAAAACGACAGTGTCGCCTTTATCAATAGTTAAATCCTGCGGAGAAAAACCATCTTCAGTTAATTTTACGGTGTAAGTTTGTGGGTTCGCAGAAGTGAAAATATTTGAACTGGAAATTTTACCCTTCAGAAATAATCCAGCTTCAAAAATTATTATTAAAAAAAGCGCCAACAAAAAGAGAAACTTCGGTCTTTTCACAGAAACAATCTACATTTTAGCATAATATTGCAGAAAATATACGATTGTAATTTGGCAGTGACAGTTTACGGCTCTAACATGAATCTTATTCTTCGATCCGTTAGCTGACGGAGAGAAGTTTTCAGTGGCTTTAGTTCTCGTAACAGGTCAGACTTCTAACATGATATTCTTAAGAATATCCATTGCAGTACTGTGAGTTCATGCGATGCAAATCGTTTCATTAACAATGAAAACAATTTATGATAAGCTTTCATCATAAATGAAATCTTTTGACGAAATACGCACGCTCTTAATAGAGCAGCGGGAAGAAATTCTAAACAAAGATCTGGGAACAGAAAGAACAAAACTCGCTGAGATTACAAAATATAAAGACACACCGTTTCCGGTAGTTATATCAGGATTGCGGCGGTCAGGGAAGTCAACGCTTTTAGCCCAACTGGCCGATAAATTCTACGCCAATGACGAATACTTCTATGTTAATTTTGAGGATGACAGGTTCATTAGTTTTAAAATATCTGATTTTACCAAGCTCCACGAGCTTTTAATAGAACTATTTGGAAATCAAAAAATATTTTTACTTGACGAAATTCAAAACATTGAAGGGTGGGAGGTATTTGTGAATAGAATGATGAGGGGCGGATATAAATTCTATATTACCGGCTTAAATGCATCACTTTTATCTAAAGAACTTGGTACAAAATTGACCGGACGGTACATACCGGTTGAACTATTCCCGTTTTCCTTTGAAGAGTATTTAAGGTTTAATAAGAAACTAAAGCCGGATATGACACGCCTTACAACAGTACAAAAAGGGAATTTTAAAAAAGCCTTTTCCGAATACTTACGAAAAGGGGGAATACCCGAAGCCCTTCAGTATCCGCAGCTTGCCATACACAAAACCCTTTATAGCGCTGTTTTAGATAGAGATATTGGAGCGCGCTATAAACTAACGGACACAAAACCGCTTCGGGAACTTGCGTTTTATCTGCTCGGTAATATTTCTTCTTTAGTTTCCTATAACAAACTTAAAGGATTGTTACAGTTGGGGAGTGTTAATACTGTATCAAGCTATATAGAATATTTAGAAACGGGCTGGTTATTTTTTGTGTTGAACCGCTATGCTTACTCAGTGAAAAAACAGCAAATAGCGAACAAAAAAGTCTATTCCATTGATACAGGTCTTACTAAATCCATTGCTTTTTCTTTTTCTGAAGATAGAGGGAAATTTATAGAAAATGCAGTATTTTTAAACTTAAGAAGGCTCTACGAGCAGCAAAAGGATATTTACTATTACAAAACGCAAACAAATAAGGAAGTTGATTTTTATCTACCAAAGCAAAAAACTTTTATACAAGTTTCTCAAAGTATCATTGATCCTGCTACTCGTGAAAGGGAAGTGAAAGCTCTGCTTGATGCCATGGAGGAGGTAAAAGATAGTAGCGCCATGATAATAACGGATGACGAAAAAGACATGCTAAAGGTTGAAGGTAAGAATAGAACAGTGTTCCCGATATATGAATGGTTATTAACCACGAAGTATTAATGTATAGGTGTCTTATCCACCTTCGAGGTGGTCTGGTTTGGCACTTGCGGTAAGAATCCATCTTCAGTTAAATTTATAGTATAGGTCTGTGGTTTAGCAGAACCGCGGAATAAATAAACTACCCCAGCAATTATTACTAAACCTCTTTGCTTTCAAATTGCAAGGGTATATACCCTAACATTACCCCACTTTGTCATTCCGACTAAGTCCCTCAGCTGACGGACGCATGGAGGAATCTCTCTCAACTGGGCGACTTCGGGACGCACCGTCTGGTGCATCCCTTCGCTCGGGATGACATTTGAAGCAAAACTGGGGTAATGTCAGGTAATTTGCGTATTGACATTGTACAAATTAATAGTAAAATGTAGCTTGACAAACTACAATTTAGTAGTAAAATGGTATGTAGTCTATGTTTAAAAGAAAAATTGAAGAAGATATAAAAAAATACCTCAAAAGTGGGGAGAGAAAATCATTATTTATCTGGGGGCCGAGACGCTCCGGGAAAACTATGTTAATCAACAAGTTAGCAGGAGAGCTTGACGTAAAAGTTTATAACTTTGATTTAGAATCGGATAGGGAAAAATTTGCTCCCAGAAGAGAAGTGCTTGAGGCGATTATCAAAGAAAATAAAGTAGTGCTGATTGACGAGGTGCAAAACTTTCCAGAGGCAACAGTCGTAATTAAACTTTTACATGACGAGTATGAAACTAAAGTGATTGCCACCGGATCCTCTGAGCTTCGCCAAAAGTCAAAGAATAGTGACTTTGATACTCTGGCGGGAAGATTTCTCGAGCTCTACTGTTTGCCGTTTTCGATATTTGAGATTTTTGAGAATCAGAAGCCAAAAGCTGACGAAGAGGTAGAATTTAAAAAACAGTTGGTAAATAAGCTCCAAGTTTTTGGAGCATATCCGGAGGTATTTACAGGGGAGAATTTACCGGAAAAAGAGCGGATTGATCTTTTGCAACGTATTTTAGATACCTACGTTTTAAAAGATGTAATAGATATTTATGAACTTAAGAATGAGAAACTGGCCAAAGATATATTAACTAAAATTGCTCTTCAGTTGGGGAGTGAAGTTTCAATCAGGGAGATTGCTAATTCCTTAGGGGCATATCCCTCAACGGTTTCAAACTATATTGAGATATTTATTAAAAACTATATCTTAATTCCATTGCCTTCATTTAAAACTAACAAAAGGCGTGCTGTTTCTGAAAATAGAAAACTATACTTTTATGATTTAGGGCTAAGAAATATTTTAGTTCAAGATTTTAGAGATTTAAATCTTCGACCAGATAGAGGAGGAGTATTTGAAAATTTTATAATCTCCGAAATTGAAAAGAAGCGTAGAATTGATAATGTCAAGATTAACCCTTACTTTTATAGGGAATATAGCGGAAGAGAGGTTGATGTGGTTATAGAAGATTACAAAAAGCAGTATACAACGCTTGAAATTAAGGTTTCGGGAAAGAACGCAAAGGAAATTTTTCCGCTACCCAATAAATTTGAAACAATTAATACCCAAAACTATTTTGAAAAAATTGAAAGCATTTTAACTAGGGGAGAAAAACCATCTTCAGTTAAATTTACAGCATAGGTTTGTGAATTGGTTGCAGTTCCACTTAAAATAGAAACCTGGTTTTTAAATAGATAAGCTGAACCTGCAATTATTACCAATCCCAATATTACACCAATTGACAAGAACTTATTGACTGTCACGCTAACATTATATTACGAAAGAACACCCAAGACAATGACCCCCCCCAGAGACTTGACAGATTTACTGTATTTCTGTAAAATGGAATATATGCAAACTAATCTAGAGGAAATTGTAAAGATACAACCTAGAGGGCTTTTTACTATACCTAAAAAACTACGCACCACCTTGGGACTTTCTGATAACAGTCTAGTTAAGGTTAAAAAGGAAAAGGGAAGATTAGTGGTGGAACCGGTGAGAACCTTACCTTATTCTGTCAGGAGTTATACAGAAGAAGATATAAACCAATTTATTGAGCTTGATAAAGAGGAGTCAGAAGCTTTAAAGAAAAAGGGGATGCTTTAAAGTGAAAAAGGCAAATCTACCTCTAGTACTATTCAATGCGTCTGTAATTCTTGCAGGAATTAAATCTCCAACTGGTGGCTCTGGTAAACTGCTATCATGGAGCAAGGACAAAAAGATAAAAGGTTTAATAAGTGAGATCATCCTTGATGAGGCTATGCGTAACGGACCAAGAATCGGTGTAGAACCTATGGTGGTTGGAAAAGAGATTGAGAAGCTTGGTATTATTATTTGTGCTGCCCCTAATTTATCAGTTGTGGATAAGTTTAAGAAAATTGTAATTGACTTGGGAGATGCTCATGTATTGGCTTCTGCAGAAGAGAAAAAAGCGGATTTTTTAGTAACGCTTGATAAAAAACACCTTTTGATACTTCAAAAAGTGGTTAAACAGTTTAAAATTATTTCTCCCGGGGAGTTAATTACTACTCTAAGATAAATTTCCCAGCAATTATTACTAACCCCAATATTACTCCAATTGGTAAAAACTTCTTAGCCATAAACTAATTACTCACCTTACGCAGTATTCGTCATGCTGGCCCGCTTCGACAAGTCGAAGACGAGGCGAGTCAGCGAGGCGAGCTTGTCCAGCATCTCTCTGCGCTATGGAGATTCTGGATGCCCTTCGTTCTGCAATGCAAAACTTCGCTTACCAGAATGACGGAATGTACGTAACATCAACTAATTATACAAGAAACTATCCCAGTATGTTATCATAGCTATTGGTTAACAATGAGAATTCTAAAAAGACCCAAAATTATCTTTTGTGCTTTACTAATCTTTGTACTTGTTGAGTCTTCGATTTTACTAAATAACAAAAACTTCTCTACGAAATCCGAAGATGGGATTGATCTTCCTAATTCAGAATCAGAACTTCTAACGCTTGCTCAAAAATATTTTCATGATGGACAGTACGAACAAACCATAAAAGCTTACCAAAAGGCTTTGAATTTAACATCGGACAAAGAAAATATATATCTTCAGCTTGCAAATACTTACAGATATTGGGGAAAGTATGAAGATTCGGAAGCCATGTTTAACAAAGCTTTAGAAATAAATCCTAAAAATGATTGGACTTATACCGATTTAGGGAAACTATATCGTAATATGAAAAGATATGATGATGCCGAAGCCATGTTTAACAAAGCTTTAGAAATAAATCCTAAAAGCGATTCAGCTTATGGTTATGGTTTAGGTTATCTTTATCGTGATATGGGAAAAAATGATGATGCTTTAAAGATGTTTAAGAAAGCTCTGGAACTTAATCCTTCAGAGTTTAACTATAGTGGGTTAGGAGATATTTATAGAGATATGGAAAATTACGAAGAATCCGAGGCAATGTTTAAGAAGGCATTAGAGATAAACCCCAAGAGTGAAGCATATAATGGATTAGGATGGCTTTATCTTCAACAAGAAAAATATGACCAGGCAGAATGGGCTTTTAAGCAATTTTTAGAAAAGGTTAGAGAAAAGGGGGAGGTTTATTATGCTTTAGGTAAAACCTATGTACAACAAGGAAGGGTTGATGAGGCTGAAAAAGCTCTCAAAAGAGCAGTTGAACTAAATCCAGATAATCAAACATTTCGAGATGCTCTTGCGAGCCTAAAAAGTAGATAGACATTGGGAGCGAGGGATACCCTCTGGAAAATCCTTACATATATTCTGATTGCGCCCATTATCTGGTACCCAACTACTAACCTGTATAGCTGCTTCTTGCCAACAATCAGGTTGTTTGTCTTCAACGGCGCTTGAACAGAATTCGACGGCAGGAAGTGGATTTCCTGTATGAAATTGCACTAGTTGTTGAAGAGCACCCTTTAAACATAAGGTGTATGTTCTTTCGTCTATATCCAAGGCCAATCGGCAGGTTTGTTCAACGCCAACTGTATCAATATGTGGTCCAGGAATATTATTGCTCATACCTATTACGCAGATGTCCTGATATTGAGGGGGGAATAGGGTACATAACTTAAACCCTTCTTTATAATCAAATCTAATATCAGCAAGTAAAGCCACTGCTTGATGCCGATAACAATTCTCAAGGTATTTCTTGTCTAAGATCCGACAAGGGTATGTTGGATCTTTCAAACTTCCAGTGTATTTACTCAAATGGTTTGACCATTCAGGGAAAGCAGCAGTAGTATTATTCTCCATAAATACCCCTGTATAACAAGATCCAATAAAGTTTTGCGCTGCTTTGTCACAATAAGAAAGAGCCGTAGGCAATTCATAATCTAGGACAGCCATTAGTCCATGGCCTAAGCCATGGAAACATAAGCTGTACATACCTGGAGAAACCGCAGGATGGTTATTTAATCCATCACAAGCATGACTAGCGATTTCCGGCAGCCTTTGCAAAGGATTAGTTTGACCTGTTGTCTCGACCTGTATATATCCTTCCATAATTCCATGAAACATCCCACTATCACACAAGGATGAACCGTTGATGAATGCTTCAGCCAGATTATTCTTTGCTTTGTATAAATCTGCACCAAGATAATGCACAAATTCATGGCACAAAGTTAAAAACTCTGGTTCATAAATAGCGGCTAGCTCTTTTTCTATGCTCTTTATTTCATATCTTTTTATTAACGACTGGGATAACTGCTGAAAACAAGATTGTTTCTCGCGGCTAAGCCATCCTCCTCTATTTATGCAATTTAACACCTGCTCTCTTATTACGCCCTCCCTGAAAGTGGTATCCTGTTTAAAATAAGGTGACATAATAGTAAAACCCTCAATTAATATCACTACAACTAGCACTATAAAAAAATAATTTTTAAGCTTTTGCCACATAAATTTAATTGTAATACATTACGAATCAATGCACAAATGTTGTTCTAGAGCTTTTTCCAATATCATAGAATCAATAATAGTTTCTCTTTCAGTAAATCCAAGGGATTTATAAAATAAGAAAGCTTTGTTATTTGTTATAAGAGTATCCACATAAACTTTTTTTATTCCCATTTTTTAAGTTTTTTAAGTATAAATTCAATCAAACTACGTCCAATTCCAAGTCTTTGATGTCTCCTATCAACAAAAAGCGCAAGAATTGAAGCGTATGGTTTTGGATATCTTTTTAGAACTGTTTGTTCAAATATAAACCTTTTGACAAGTTCTTGAACAGTTACTTTTCCGAAAAAGAGCGCTTTAAGAGTATTCAATATTGTCGATAAAGAAATTAGCTTTCTAAGTAGTTTATTTGTTTTTTCCAAATCTTTCGTTGCGATAACTGATCCTACTATTTCTCCTTTCTTGCTGGCCACGACACACACATGAGTTTTGGGATCGGACAATAAAATCGCATAAAGCTTCTTAAGGTAAGATTTGCCGATTTTTGAACTAGGACTTATTAGGTTATTTTTATGAAGGCTAGCGACTGTATCAATGTCGCGTATTTCGATACGATTAATAATCATGGAATTTTATGAAGTATATGCTTTTCAACAAGTAGCTGTAAGGAAAGTACAACGTATTTTCTTCCTCGCATTAATTCAGATATATGGTATCATGTCAAAAGAATGAAAATAATTTCTCCTAAAGCTAAGTTATTGTTAGGTTTTTTGACTCTATTTATCGCCCTTGAAATTATAGCTCTAATAAATCTTAAAAACAGAGATGATACAAGAATTGAAGGCAAAATTAAGTTACCCAATTCAGAATCAGAACTTATTATATTGGCCCAAGATTACTATAAGGAAGGGGATTATGAAGAAGCAATAGCAGCTTATCAAAAAATGCTTAATTTAACAACCGATAAAGAAAATGCCTATTTGCAACTTGCTAATGTTTACCGTTACTGGGGAAAATATGAAGAGTCTGAAGTTATGTTTAAAAAAGCTTTAGAATTGAATCCACAAAATGACTCAACATATACCGATTTAGGAAAACTTTATCGAAATATGCATCGCTTCGATGATGCTGAAAAATCACTCAAAAAAGCGTTGGGAAAATAAATCCTAATAGTGATCGAGCTTATGGGTATGGTTTAGGTTATTTGTATCGGGACATGGGAAAAACTGAAGATGCACTAAAAATGTTTAAAAAGGCACTAGAACTTAATCCTTCAGAGTTTAACTATAGTGGGTTAGAAGATATTTATAGAGATATGGGCAACTATTTAGAGTCTGAAGCAATGTTTAAGAAGGCATTAGAGATAAACCCTCAAGGTGAATCATATAATGGATTAGGATGGCTTTATCTTCAACAAGAAAAATATGACCAGGCAGAATGGGCTTTTAAGCAATTTTTAGAAAAGGTTAGAGAAAAGGGGTAAGTATATTTTGCACTGGGACAAACTTACATACGGCAAAAACGTTTGGATGAGGCAAAAAAGGCTTTTGAGAGAGCGGTAGAATTAAACCCGGATAACCAAAGTTTCAGAGACAGTTTAAAACAGTTACAAAAATAAAAGATAATTCCTAGAATAATGAGTAAAAACAAAATCTTTTATATTTTACTAGCAATAGTTTTGCTGTATAGCTTTATTATTCGGCTTAATTATTTAGGTAATTCTTTTAGATTCGCAGATGCTTATAGAGATTATTTAGTTAGCAGAAATATAGTAAGGGAAAATAAACTAAACTTGATCGGCCCTCATAATGGTGCCTTTGGTACTTTTTCAAGCCCTGTTTATTTTTATTTAATTGCCGGAATCCTAAAGATTAATCAGAGTATACTTTTTCTTGAGTTCATTTTAATCCTACTTCAAGTAACTAGTATATACGTAGTTTTTCTTATCGGCAAAAATCTTTTCTCTATTGAGGCAGGATTAATTGCTGTTATTTTTTATAGCTTTATGAGAGTTATCTTGCAACAATCAAACTTTATTTGGCAACCAAATTTGATGCAACCGATTTTTATTTTTTCCTTATATTTTTTAGTAAAATCTTATAAAAACAAAGAGTTCAAATTTCTCCTTCTTGGCACAATTTTGATAAGTGTGGCAATGACTTTATTTAGCTCAGCGCTAGGAATGATAGTGCCACTTGTAATTAGCTTTTGTATTATATTAAAAAAGAATGGTTGGTCTTTAAAACATACCTTGATGATAACTTCGATAATCTCAACCCTCTTTTTAGTGTATTATATCCCACCTATTAAATATCATTGGTCAAAGCATAGTGATATCTTTAAAGAAACAACTCGAAGTGTAGATTTATCGACTTTTTTTAAGCGATTCCCTCAAAACCTCAAATACTTAATTCATCTTAATGGTTATCATATGAGTGGGATAAAAGAAACAGGTATAGTTTATCAAGACAAGTTGCCCAATGTCTTAACTCTGCTACTTATTGTCTTAGCTATATTTTACTTATTAGATAAAAAAAACGCTATTGATAATAAAATGAAATTTTTGCTGCTGATTTTATTCCTGGTTTCTCCCGTTATACTCGCTTCATTTTCCAAATCATTTATCCAACCTAGGCACTTTTTTTTAAGTTTGGTACCGTTAAGTTTGTTAATAGGTGAAGTAATTACTAGAGAATTGAAAAATACACCAGTATTTTTGATGGTCAAGTTGTTAATTGCTGTCTTGTTATTGAAAGGATTTATGCTCAACCCGTCCGATTTTAATTTACTATCCAAAAGTCATCAAAGTACTGGTCAATTAAGTCAGGAGACTTTTAGTAAAATTAAAAATGACATTATAAAAACTAAGGAAGAATATAATTTGACAAATTTTGATTTCTTTCAGTTTAATATTTTCCCCAATACTCCTGAGGTTAATGGTTGGTCAGATGCAGAATTTTGGGTAAAACTGGAAGATTCTTTTAACACCAAATTTACCAAAAATGACGACTCAAGTTTATATTTGGCCTACCGCCCAATTAACAGTAATAAATTTATATATTTAGTGTGTGATGTCAGGATACTTGGGAGTATATCAATGGGTAGATGCCTTAACGATTTTTTGCAAACTGGCGGCTATCAATATGTAAGAAAAGTATCACAAGATTCTCTAATGTCTATTTTCCTTACAAAAAAACTTTAGCTAGTCAATTATTTGCAAAACTCCTGCGATTGGATGGTAGATGATACGCCTGCAAGGGTATCTGTATATACCTGCTACTTGAGCAAAATCTGCCTTTACTGTTGCACTTTCTCCTGGATGCAAAGCATATTCATGAGGACCAAAAACTATAACTTGCTCATCAGAGTCTGTGCTTTTCATTGTGAACTCTGAGTTCTTCTTTAGCCTTGCTATAAGAGGTGAGGACTTACATTTACTAAATTTTAAAATATTTGTTTCTACAGCATACCTACTTACAGCTTCTGAAAAATAAATAGATTGATCTTCCGTTGCTTTAGTAGAGTCAAATTCTACAATTTTATCCCAATCTGGTGAATCTATAGATGATGCATTTTGAGTTGGTTTATTAAATTGAGTTTGAGATTCATTTATGACCTGTTGATAAACAAGATAGCCAAGTATTGGCGCTGTAATTGCAAGAATTATTATCCAAACATACATGGAATCTTTTGTCATAGTGATTTTTATCTTGAGATAAAGCTACAAAAAAAACTTTCCGCTTATAGTTACAAAAAAGATAATAATCGCCAAGAAGATATAGATAGCTAATGTAGCATATTCTACTAAAAAAGATTGACTTTTCTTAAAAAGAATAAAAAATGTAAAAGGAATTAGATAGTACCTTTGTTCAATTAACCAAGACAGCCCCAAAAAAATAAATGTAAAGAGATAAATTAAGTAATGCTTCTTATTTTTCAATGGGGTGACACATAATGATAATATCGAGTAACCAATTGGTATAAAGGCAATGCTTTTATTGAGTGGATTAGCAATTATATCGTTTAGAATAATATTTCTCAATGTAAAATTACTTGGACCATTATATGGGGATTCCACCTTAAAATTTAATAGGTATAACAGGAAGATATTGACTAAAAGTAAAGTCAGAAATAGAAATGTTGGTAAATTGGATTTTAACAGTCTAATAATTTTAGGAAAATTTGCTATATTTAGAGGCAGAAATAGAAAAAAGAAAAGAAATAACAAAAAGAAAATATTTTCTAAGTGAAACGATAGGGGGTGGTTCATTTGATTTGTTTCTCCCATAACAGCTCCTTTATTAATGACGATAAATACTATTGCAGAAATGAAAGAAAGAATAAATATCGTTATATCTTTAAAATATTTTGTAAGATTTCTAACTTTAACATCAATATATTTATCAAGTAATATATAAACGCAAAAAAACCCAAGCCAAATAATATTATTCTGTCTTATCAATAAACTTAAAAAACCAAAAAACCCAGCCCAGAAATACCTTCTTTTTAGTACTAGCAAAAAAGTAATTAGTGTGTACAACAGAGAATAAACATCTGTATAAAGCAGAAAGAAAAATACAAAAAGGATTGGGAAAAAAAAATACTGAAGAGTTTTTATTTCGGACATCTTTGAATCAATTCTTTTGGCTATTAAATAAAAAATCAGCACAGACAACAAAGAAAATATAGTAGTAGCCAGACGAGATGCTTGTTTTGAGAGTCCTATAAAATGGTCTATAATACCTATAGATATAGCATATCCAGGGAGACTAGGGGTTTCATCTAGGAGAGGCGTAAATTGCAATGAAGCAGCTTTTACTATTAATTTGTAATATATACCTTCATCCACAAATAAGTACTTATCCTTAATTAACAAAAAGGATATTAAGGAAATAGATAAAATAATTATGGTTAAAAATTTCTTACTTGTCATAGTTTAGTAAGATTTCTCTAATTCCCATCATAGCATGATTTAATTTGGAGTTACAACCTTCTTTGCTAAAAAAATAGCGTAAGGCTTTTGTGAGTAGATGTTTTTAACGATTAAATGATTATTATTTTTATAGAATTTCTTTAAGCAGTGATCTATCTGTTCATCAGAAAACCCAGTGATTGGAAAAGTGCAAGCGACAAAAATATAAGTATCACTAGTAATCATATCAAGATGATGTATTGCAGAACTGTTTGCATTAAGACTAACCAGTTTTGTATTTAAATCTTGTTCAAGGGGTACAAATAAAAGTGGAGTAGCATAATTATCCCAAAAATCTCCGTAGGTTCTTATTTGGAAAAAATTCAGTTTTGGCTGATGCTCCTTTCTTTGAATAGACCAAATCTCATTCTTTATTGCTTCAATTGCAGGATTATTATACGAAGGAATAGTGATAAAAGAGGTAGGTTGATTGGCGAAATTACGAAAGGAGAGGCTAAATTGGCTTTTTAAAGTAGGATAAAATAATTGAAAAAATATAATTATTGCAAGAGGTAGTAAGGATGTGATAAAGAAGTTTTTAGAGAAAATCCAACGCATTAACTCTGCAACTGCTATTATAATCAAGCTAAAAATAGGAGTAAAATAATGAGGAGGAAGCTCTTGATTTGTCATTTTAGGAACAATGGAAGCTATAAAACAGAAATAAATAATGGTACAAATTATTAAGTTGAAATAAATTCGCTTTGTATAATCCTTTTTATATAAAAGATAGGAGATTCCCAGAATTAGGAAGCAGAAGCTAATTATGGACATTGACAAATAAGAAGGGGTGACGAAAAGATAGCCAAGTAAGGTTTCTACTGCCGGCCATATACCCCTTACAATCTCAGATAAACTAAAATGCCCTAAATTAGTTAGAAATTGGTTAATCGAAGCTGGATGGCTATGCGTTGAAGTAGTCTTAATTGCTAAGTATAAAGGAAAGTACATAACTGCGTAGGTTCCGATAAATGCAATGATCATTCCCAGATATTTTACAAGTTTGATTTGCTTTTTTTGGGATCTCAATACATAGAATGCAAGTACGATAAATGCAGGCAGTAATGCAAATGGCGAACTATGGATCGCTAGCGAGAATACAAATAAGCCTATGCTAGAAATTAAAAGCTTATAATTTCTTTTTTTATAAGCTAAAAATAGAAACAAATAACTTAATAATAAAAATGGCTGCATAACCCAGGGTTGCCAGACAAAGTAAGATTGATCGACAATTTGTGGATTTAATCCATACAAAATTAGAGATATTAATCCTGTTTCTTTATTAAAGATAGCTCTTGCTAATAAATAAATACTTATTAATACGGCTATTTGTAAGAAGATATTAATAAATCCTAAAAAAACAATATTGTTTTTTAAAAACAAAAAAAATGAGAGAAGATAAAAATAGGTTGGCGGCCCTACAGTCCCCGGACTTGAATGTATATCAAGAGGAAATTCGTGATATTTAATAATATGGTTTGCAATTAAGTAATCCCGCGCATAATCAGGTTGAATATAATAATAAGAAGGGCTACCGGAATGAGTAAATACGTTAATCCTAAGAAGAAGGCTTATGAATAAAATAAGAACTATAATAAATTTATGTGAATAAAAACTGATATGTTTTAATTTTTCAATTAGCATTGCAGTTCTGTTTATATTTTTGTTCCAAGCCATTGCATATTTCGGCAAGTTTTTTGGGATTGGTAACAGAGGTATTCCAGACTAAATCATTAAAGCAGGAAATTTTTTCTTCCTCTCTTAAGAGATTACTTGTACAAAATTTTCTACCTTCTATATATTCTTCCCCGGGTTTGCCTCCCTCAAGCATACCTAATAAAAATCCCTGAAGACATTGAAGAGTTAATCTAGGTTGTATATTTTGACATATTTTTACCACATCATCATAATTTATCTTGTCTACCTTAGTTTGACCATAGGCCCCAGCAATGCCATGTATAGCTTCATCGGCAAATTCATCATCTGTAATCTTTTCTGCAAACCTAGTAGCTAAAGATAAATTACCAGCAGCTAAAGATAGGACTAAAGAATTCATTTGATCATAACAGGCTTTTTTTGGATATTTTTTATTTTGATTTTGACAGATTAGGTATGGGTCATTATTTTGAATCTTAAGCCCAGTTTTTTGGTTTTGATAATAGATTGCTAATACATTAAATACACCTGATGTGCATCTATATTCTTCTACTTCAGACTTTGACAACTGTACACAAATTTCTAAAGGTCTCTTAATAATCGTTTGAGCATCACTTTTAACAGTTGGGTTAGGTACATCCTCCAGCAGTCCATGTCCGATTCCATGAAAACAAGACAGCCTCGATAGTTCATTTTGACTAGCTTGCTTGCCTACATAGTCGCAAAACTGTCGGGCTTGATTTAAATCTCCTGTAGCGTGGAGCAAGCTCTCCATAAAAGCATGGTAGAAACCGAATCCACAGTAAGAAGCTTTTGATGTAAGTTTTATATTTTGATTCTGAGAAAAAAGTTGGTAAGCTTTCACTCCAAGTTGGTGGGTAAAACCGTGACAATCAGAAGCGAAAATTGGTTCATTAGTATATAAATAGTCAACTAAATTAAAAGCGGATTCTAAACCTTCGTTGCCAAGAGTTTCCTCTATTAAATCTTCCCAACATTTTTGTTTGCTGCCTAAATCCTGAAATTTATCACAGACTTCATATTTGTTTAGGATGGTATTATTATTTAAAGTTGATAACTTACCTAAGTAGAGAGTTAAGCTGAGAACTAAAAATATAGTAAGGCAAAGTCCAACAACAATTCTCATATCACTCAACTACCTCCAAATAAACGGGTACATCTTTGTATATCCTGGGACTCTGAAAAAGAACTACATATAGGCTGCCAATTTTTTGTAACTCCACTATTGACAAATGCTTGAGCTTCTCCGGCAATACCTTCAATGTATGCCATTCTGAGTCCGTCTGACAAAGTGAGAATGTAGCTTGGGACATTAACAGTATCTGTTTGAGTGAGTTCTCTTTGAGCGATAACTGCTGAAACAATTCTCACACAAGCAATTTGAATAGTGGATGAGTAAGATGATTGGACACACTCTTCAAAGATATTATCTGACTTTGCTACATTAAAAATTAATCTTCCTAATTGTGATGCGCAGGCATCATAAGTTTTTTCTTCTAGTGTTTGACAAAAATCTAAGGGGTTTGGGGTTGGCAGTTTTATCTTAGGTCCTCCTGGAAAAGGTTGGCCTGTGTCACCATCAACTCCGTCTACTTGAAAGGCATATTCACTAAATACACCTCTATAGCAATTAGATAAATCCCTAGTTGGTCCCTCTTGTAGTCTGTCGCAATTTATTAATGATTCATTAAGATCTGAACTATTTTGCATAAAGGAATGACCAGCTCCGTGATAACAAGGGAATCCTGGAATTTTTTTTAATAACTCTTCGCAGAAGTTATTTAAAGTTGCTTTAGGATCGTCTCTCTCGTCAACAATCTCGGCTTCTATACCATGAGGATATGCGCCGCCACACAGCAGAAGATTGTTCTCTGCTGATTTTAATAATATGTCAAAATTATCAGGAAATTTTGCATAAGCTACATGTCCTAATAGGTGGTTTAGACTATGACATTGATTTATAGTAATATCTCCTTTTTGCAATCCTTCTTTTATTAGGTTGATGGTATAGCTTATACCTTTTTGATTAACAAGATTATTTAAGTTACGTCCAAAGTTAACGAAATTGTCAGCTCCTTTTAGTTGGATAGGAGATTCTACTGGCTGTTTAATAAATCGATGCTGCAACCAAATAGATAAAAGTATGATATCAAGTATAAATAGATAACTCAGCAATAATACAGGAAACCTTTTTTTAAAAATCACTTTTATATTATAGAATATGTAAAAAAAAGATGGAGGTCTAATTATACTCGTAATACTCCGGCAACGGGGATATAAGTACCGGTATTTCCGCTACCATATGAACAAGCATATCTATATATTCCAGGAACTTGAGCAAAATCCTCTTTTACTTGAAGGCTGTCCCCTGGCTTTAGGAGATATTGCTTAGATCCAAAAGCAATAGATTGTTCTTTAGAGTCTGTGCTTCTTATTGTAAATTCAGAGCCTATCTTCATTGTTACTATTAATGGTGAAGCCTTGCATTGATTAAACTCTATTATATTTGACTCCTTGGCATATTTTACTACAGTATCTGTAAAATCGATATTTGCCTCTTCATCTTCCTTAGTAGAATCAAAGTTCACAATTCTATCCCAATCAGATTGGGGTATAGAGGGGGATTGAGTTGTTTGTTGTGATGTTTGTTGATTTCCTACAGTTTGGGGAACAGATGTGTCTTGGGTTCGCTGGATAGGTGGAATTTGAAGTTGCTCCCAAATTTTATACCCCAATACAACTGCAATTACAGCTAAAACTGCTATCCCAATATAAAGTAAAGTTTTTGTCATACCAACATTAAATTAATCATATATACTTTTTAACACATTTGTCAATGGCCAATAATTGGTCAAAAATTCATTTTCCATACACTTGGTTATGAGTACCAATATCAACAAAATATGCAGTATCCTCAAATATATAGTAGACTACTCTGATGTCACCTGTAATTGAAAATGCTCTGTATCCTTGGAGTTTTCCGGCTAAAGGATGGTCTCTAAGAAGCGATTGACGTGGATCTTGAATAAAAAGTTCTAATCGTCGATGAAAAGCTTTTTTAATCTTGGAAAGTTTTGTCAGAAGAACTCTAATGGCTTCCTGGAGGGAAGAAAATCCCATGTCAGAAGAAACAACCTCTGCTTGCTCTTTTAAATATTTAGTCATAGGAACCTGAACAATGACTCTTTGTATAGCAATACAATTATATAGTTTTGGCACTGGTCTATCAAGAGATCAAATAGAGTTTTATGCCTTTGATTTTTTCAAAATCTTTTTTATTTAGGGTAACCAAATCTAGATTATGCAGGATGGCTGTAGCACCAATGATTGCGTCAATCAGATCAAGATTATATTTAGCTTTAATTTCTCCAGCTCTCA
>Ga0213870_1000344_pt1 | contig 23210 bp, 24 predicted proteins | sample WICALVC2017_Meta_FD_160119 | JGI IMG/M metagenome (GOLD analysis project Ga0213870, IMG submission 160119) | Freshwater microbial communities from subterranean cave lake in Wind Cave National Park, South Dakota, United States - WICALVC2017 | ecosystem: Environmental > Aquatic > Deep subsurface >... | reverse complement strand
ATAAAAAATATTCGTGGTGGCTTTGGAAGTTTTGAAGGAGCTAAATCATTTATGAATTTACGAAGAGTGATTCATAACTTTGTTAATCCACACCAAGAACTTAAAGGAAAAACTCCAGCAGAAATGGTAGAGATAGTCCTACCTTTAAAAAGAAACAAACTATTAGACCTTATCAGATTCCTTGCAAAATTAGGGAAATGATGATAATGTTACAGTATCTTCTCTAATTATCACTTTTATGATACGCGATAAGCATCTAGGAAGGAAAATTAAAGAGGGCTTGGGAGATTTAGTAAATATGTTTTACGCCTCATCTATCTATAATAGAAGAGAGACAGGAGAAGCGTTTAGTGAGTGACTCGTTTTGTAACATATTTGGTTAGTACTTTAGGCGCTACAATATTTCATTTTTTAGGAACAGGAGCGGTCACTGGACTTTTAAAATATGAAAATAGTTTAAAAGCAGCCACATTATCAGTAGCTACACCAATCATAACTAATGTCACATCAGGTTTTTACGAATATGTCAGAGAGAAAAGAGGATATGATAAGGAAAGAGAGGAACTTTATAGTTAAGATAAATCTTCCTCTTATTGAGAAATTTATTACACTCTTACCTATCCTAAGCTAACTTTCTTCCATTCTTCAAAACTCTTAAATTAAGAAATAGGAGTTCATTATCCGCAATTTATTTAAAATGAATGATTTTTATTAGTTAATGCAATTAATGTTCAAAAATATTAAAGCTGTAGGATTTGACCTTGATAATACCTTATATCCCACAAGCAAAAAAATTGACGAAAGAATCTCTAGAATTATTGCTGAAAAAGTACTCTACAAAAAGCCCGAATTAAAAACAATTGAAAAGGCAATGGATTTTTACCAGAAAAGGAGGATGGAAATAGGAAGCGGAAAGCAGGTTTTAATGGAACTTGGTTATGATAATGCTCCTGAATTAATGGATGAATGCATATCAAAAGCAGATTTTACTGATCTCCTCAGAAAAAATAAAACCGTCATTCAAATTTTAAAAGAAATTAAGAAAAAATATTCAACTTTTCTTATCACGGGCGCTCCTAAGGGACTTGCCATTTCTAGGCTGGAAAAATTAGGCATTAAATCATCACTGTTCAATTATTTAATATTCAGTGACACTTCAAATGAAATTAAAAAAACAGACGGCTCTGTTTTCAAATACTATCTTTCAATCTCAAAATATTCATCAAATGAACACGTGTATATTGGCGACAACCTAATGTCAGACATTCTTCCGGCAAAATCAACAGGCATGAAGGCAATATTAGTTGGAAAAAATAATGAATTGGCAGACTATTGTATTAAAGATTTTACCCAGTTAGAAAAACTTTTGTTATAGTCATAAACTTTTGGTGATTAGTACAATTCGGCACTAAACTACCCTCCTTTCAACTTCTTTCACTATCCATTTTATTTTCTTTATGTTTAGTTTTCTCATAAGAGTCTGCTTTACAGCAGACCTCATCTTATTTGTCGAGAGGAACTTATTTCGGGATAAAACACATGAATTATATTGTCTAAAGATTTATAAATAGAATTATCATCCTAACAATATGAAAAGTATGGTGGAGCTTCCTGTAATTCAAGGCAATTACGCTGATTTGGATAATAAAAGAAGCACATTATCTTATGAATTAAGGGAGCTATTTTCAGAAAGAAATTGCGAGCGCATTCTTTTAATTAATCCCCCTCAAACTACTAGAGAGGTATTTGACAACGAAATTGCCAAGGTAGGAAATTACCCTTGCTATCCTCCTTATAATCTGGCTCTCTTGAGTAAAGGTTTAGAGGATAGAGGATATACTTCAGATATTTTAGATATGAATTACGAACTCTTAGAAAGAGCTTTTAAAGTAAAAGACAATTTTGCTTTTAATGAAAATTGGGAGGATATTTTAAAAAATAAATTAGATAATTTTAAGCCAGACCTTGTTGGAATTACTTGTATGTACACCATGGTTTATTCAGAAATGAAGAATATAGCTGATTTTGTAAAAGGATATAAGAAAATTCCAATTATTGTCGGAGGAGGATATCCAGCACTTGCTGCAGAAGAAGTTTTGAGAAAGACAGAAACTATTGATTTGGTCTCTCTATACGAATCTGATGATAGTTTTCCAGATATGGTTGATTTTATTAATCAAAAAGCTGGAGAAAATAAATTAACTCAGTTGGCTAAAATAGTAAACGGAGAATATATTGCTCTAGAAGATAGAAATACACCCTCAGAAGAAAGAATTGGAGTTTATCCTCAATGGCATGGTTTAAAGCTTGACGATTATTCGCGTGTAGGTAAAATAGGAGTATATGCAAGATGGATGCGAGGGGAGGATATAAGGTGTGGAACAATATTATCCAGTAGAGGTTGTAGGGCTCATTGCGATTTTTGCTCTGTAAGGGAATTCAATGGAAAAGGAGTTAGACATAGATCAATTGAGAGTGTTATAAATGAAATTGAAACTTTAAGAGATAATTATGGAATAAGACATTTAGTTTGGTTGGATGACGATCTTCTTGCCAATGGTAAGGGTCAAGAAAAATTTTTTGGGGAAATGGCTAATAGAAATCTAGGAATTACGTGGGATGCCTCTAACGGTGTTATTGCAGCTTCTCTTACTGATAGATTAGCTCAGCTTGCGGAAGAATCAGGCTGCATTGGTATGAGTTTCGGAATCGAGTCAGGTGATCCATATATCTTAAAAGAGATGCGTAAACCAGCAACATTACAAGGATTTGAAAAAGCATCAGAAATTTTACAAGATCATCCAAATATTTTTACTAAAGGATTCTTGATTTTAGGATATCCCAGTAAATTAAATGGTCAAAAAGGAGAATCAATAGGGCAAATATGGAATACAATCGGTCTTGCAAAAAAAATGCATCTCGATTGGTATAGTATTCATTTAGCTCTCCCTCTTCCTCAGACAGATATGGCTAAGAAAATGGAAGAGATCGGGCAAATTCAAAATGATCTTACAGAAGAATCCTCACAAAGCAAATTCATGTACGGTTTTGGGAATATTGCTGCCAGAGAATATGAAAAAAAGAGAAAGTTAAATCCAGATCCTAATTTTTATAATATTCTTCTTGATAAACCAATGGATTATGTTCCAAATAGAGCAGAACTTAAAGATATATGGTTCCTTATGGATTATTATATCAACTACGAGGACATACCTAAAGAAACTAATTTAATAAAATTAGGATTAAAAGAAAAATGGCTGGCCGAAATCTGCTCAAGGAGAAGTTCTGAAAATCCATTGGGCAATTTATATCTGGCAGTAGTTAGGGATAAATTGGGAAAGGTGGAAGAATCAGAAGAAAACAGGTATCTTGCAAGGGAATTTATGAAGCAATCAGAATTTTGGTCAACAAGATTTAGAAGTTTAGGATTAGAAGAATTACTTAATCCTAATGCAAAATCTTTAATTTAAATTTTTCTTTAATTAAGGAAGTTTATTCCATAAACCTTTTTAACTCTATATTTAACAATAATCAAATGAACGAAACAGTTCTAATAACAGGTTCAGGTAATGGATTGGGAGAGGCAATAGCAAAGATTTTTGCTGGAAATAATTACAACGTTGTTTTGCATGGAAGAAATAGAGAACATATAGAGAACTTATTAAATAAGATTTCGAGTTTTAATATTAACTGTAATTATATTATAGGAGATTTACGTAATGATAAAACACTAGAAGAAATAAATAATATTACAAGAGAAAAAGATGTAAGTGTATTTATCAATAATGCGGCCGCTAGATGCTCTGGTCTTTCATTAGAAAATATCCCAGAAGAAAATATTAACGATTTGATTTATGTTAATCTGCTAGTTCCTATTAAATTAACTAAAATGATTTATCCATATTTTCAAGCTAAAAGATATGGCACTTTTATCAATATAAATTCTATAACAGCGTTAGAACCTAAAAAATTTAGGAGCGTGTCTAGTGCAGCAAAATTAGGGCTAGATGGCTTTACAAATGTATTTAGAAAAGAAGCTCTAGAATATAATGTTAGAGTTATAGGAATCTTTCCTACAAGAATCAATACAAAGCCTGAATTTGAATATGGAATCCATCCTGATTTAGTAGCCAAGGCGATTTTTGATGCCTATAAAGATCCTTTAATAGAGAATATTATATTAGAAGGTCGTCCAAAGCAATTTCGGTCTGCTCATAAAATGAATTATACTATTCACGATTTGTTAAATTCCGGATAAATTTCTCAATAACTGAATTTCAAGTACAGTAATGTTTATTAACCTCATATTCCAAGGATACTTTACTCACATATATACAATTAACATTTGTGATATGATATAAAAATGGAGATAAATCAAAGTAAGTTAGAAAGTTTGGCAGAAAAGTATGGCTCTAGAAGATTTATGTATACAGAATATCCTCATAAAAGCTTTTGGTCAGAAAATGTAAAACAAGAAGAACATAAAGATGCATTGTTGAATCTTTTCTCTCATAATGAAAATAACCCTCTAATGTTTTATGCTCATATACCCTATTGTACAAAGCCTTGTTTTTTTTGCACCTGCCATTTTGAAATAACTAAAGATCATGAAAAAATTGGAAATTATTTAGTTACTCTTTCAGAAGAAATAAGATTGCTCAGAGATTTTATTGATAAAAATTCAATTAATCCTAAGTTTGTAGATGTGCATCTTGGAGGAGGTTCGCCTACAATTCTTAATGAAGAAGAATTTGACTATTTAGTTGAGAATATAGGATCAGTAGTTAATATAAAAAACTTAGACGAATTCGCTTTGGAAATTGATCCTAGATTTGTAGATCGAGAGAGAATGAAATTTTATCATAGTAGAGGCATAAATAGAATTTCTTTCGGGATACAGGACTTTGATTATGAAGTTCAAAAAGCAATTAATCGGGTTCAACCAGCAGGATTAGTAGAGAATTTAATTACGCCAGATATTCGCAGTCTTTTCAAAAAGGGAGTAAGTTTTGACATTCTTTGCGGTTTACCTTTACAGACTGAAGAAACTATCAGGAAAACCTTTGAAAAAATAATTGAATTTTCGCCAGATAGAGTGTGCTTTAATTATATGGACTTTGCTCCAAAATATGCTCCTCATCAGGAAATCATGATTGATGGCAGAAACGGCAGGCCAACCAGACTTCCCGATAATAAAGAAAGAAAAAAAATCTTTGATACAGGACTTAAAATCTTAATGAATAATGGTTATCTACGTACAGGTTATGATCATTTTGCCAAACCTCATGATGACTTAGCTAAAGCGCTTCATGAGGGAAAAATGCATTGGAATTATTTAGGCGTTACCCCCGGGAGATATACAAATGTTATTGGAGCTGGTCCAAGTGCAACAAGCACATTAGGAGATTATTATGCTCAGAATTTTTATGGTGTAGAAAACCATAGACCTCCCCTAGAGAGAGGTGAGTTTCCTGTATTCCGAAATCACAAACTAGATAGGGATGATACAATCAGAAGAGACGTCATTCATAAACTTAGAAATTTCTTCTCACTCAACTATGAAGAAATAGAAAGGCTTCATAAAATAGATTTTAATGAATACTTCAAAGAGGAAAAACTGGCTCTCGATGAATTTAGAAAAGACAGAGTTTTAGATTATGACGATAGAAAAATTGAAGTAACAGATCTGGGAAGGGAATTTATCTTATTCGTATGTGGTAAATTTGACAAATATTTCAGATCAAAAAATTAATGAAAAACAGTTATAATTTTCCAGATAAATTTATATACTAAATATTATATGAAATCCTATGACCTTAAAATTCTATAAACCTGGCAATGATGTAAAGCTCTCCCAAGAACGACTAGATTTTTACAACAAAAACGGTTATCTTGTCATAGGAAATCTATTTTCAATAGAAGAATGTGATGAAATCTTGAGAAAAATTAATAGGCATATGGATGAAAATTATTCCTGCATTTTAAATTTCCACAGAAAAACAAAATTAGCAGAGCAAGATCCAAGAAAAGAGACGTTAGAAGTTATCGCTGAAATTGAGGAAACTTCAAAACTCGCCTTGGATCTTATGAAAGACAGAAGATGCGTCTCTGTTTTGGATCAGCTTCAATTGGATAGAATGCGAAAATACGAAAGATCAGCAACAGGCCATATGGATGAATTTGTTCCACGCGAGCATGTTGGTTTAATGAGCATAATTCTTTACAAAATGCCTGGCACACAATATGCAGAACAGGCATGGAATGTGCATCAGGACAACGCCTATCCTAAAAATCCTTACGGCCTATATATTACAGCAAGTATCATTCTTGCAGATATTGATAGGGAAAATGGCTCAATATATGTTTACCCAGGATCACATGAAGAAGGTCTTTTGCCTCATGCTCCTATGAAAGGCTACCGAGAGGAAAAGGGCAAGCGCCCAGGCAACATTGCCTCATTTCCTGAAAAATATCGAGGTAAAGAAGTAGATATAATTGCAAAAAAAGGAGCAGTATTCTTCTTAAATGGAAATACTCTTCATGGTTCATACCCAAATCTAACAAACAGGCCGCGCCCGATTTATACAAATACCTATATGCCAAATGGCGAAGAATATGTGCCAGGAAAAATTGCAACAAGATCTCCAATTTTACTAACCGATTAAAATAACATATGGAAATTACTATCAAAAGCTTTTTCCCACCACACTTCTTTAATAATCCTCAAACCAAAATTAATTTTATTAATTTCTAGACTTATAGTAGTTTATAAGTATTATGAAAAATTATGATTTTTTTCCTCAATATCATTATGCTCGCCATCAGCACAATCACATTCCTTTAGGGGTTCTCCCTGCTTCGGGCAATTTTTAGCCTGACAGCTCATAGGCTTGTCTGATACTCCCTTGCAACCTCCTGTACAGATATAATGTTTCATTTTTATCCTCCTATAGTCTAGATCACAGCAATATTTATAAATCCTTCTCAACCGCACCTCTTATGTTAGAAAGTGACATCGCTCATTTCAAAGTGTATAAAGCAGAAGCAACTAGAGAAAAAGAGAAATTAACTGTAAAATTATTTTACTCAAGAAACCCAGAACAACTTTATGGGAGACTTGATGAGAAGATCCAATGGGGAATAAATACGTTAGAAGCCCTTCTCTCTGGTGGCTATGCTCTAATAGCAGACCAAAACAATCCTACAAAACCTCCGTCTGCAGGTTCACTCTACCTTCTTAAAGACAACAATATCATAGTTCATAGAAGAGATGCAGGAGCACCAATTCACAAACTCTATCACAGTGCTTGCAGCGGTTACACAAATTCTTCAGATTTTGTATACACAGAAAAAGGCCTTCAAGAAACAGCATTAAGAGAAACAGCAGAAGAATGCCTATTAGTTACAAGAGATAATGTTCCTAGACTAGTTGTTCCAAATGACCCAAAAGATAAAGAGTTATCAAAAAAAGTAGAAAAATATACATTAGATTCAGCAAGAAGACTAGGTCTCGCTCTCGAACCTCTTTCAATTGATGTAGAAATATTAGATCCTAGTGATAGATTAGAGGTATATGACGAAGATAATAATCTTCTTTATGCAACAAAAGCCTTCCTAGACTTACAATGGGAAGCATCAACGTCAATATCAGCATTACAAATAAGAAAACTGCCTCTTCATGTAGAAGACATCGTTCCAATAGACGCAGAAGGAATGATAAAAGATGGAAAATGGATTCACTTTAATAGAGAGTCTTATTTTCTTAGTCTTTCTGATTTAGAAAAGCAAAAGTTCGGAACACCTCTTTCTGAACCAAGAGTCTTTAAAACAAAAATTGAAAATGGTTTCCCTAAAGTTTTCACTCCAGAATATGAAAAACCTTATTTCGGCCCTGATAAAGTAGAAACAACAGATCCACACATTTGGGCTCCAGAAGATCTACTTACAACATGTTTAGACGGCTTAGAAGTAGAGGGCTATAAAGGTAAAAAGCACGATATTGAAATATGGAAATTAAAATCAAGGCGCGATGGAAAAAGTTTAATTCCTGAAGAGTATCTTATTAAGTGATTATAACATTTTTATTATACATTTCTCCTATACTGCATTGTAAAGTTAGTGGTTGGTAATTCAATAAAAAATTAAAGAGTATCCTTAAAAAATAACTCCCAATCTTCCTTAGAAGGTTTTAATTTGTTGCATTCTATCATGTGGGTATTGTTATGAACTTCGCCTATAAATAGCAAAACCTCTCCTTTTTTCCTAAGAGTTTTCTTATTTGGTTTAAAGTATCCACAGATAAAATCCCTTATGTTTAATTTTTGACTATAAGCAGTTTCTTCTATATAGTCCAATAGTGAAGTTGTCTCATCTCCATTTTCTTTTATTCTACTGCTAATATAATCTATAAGTCTCTTAAAACTACTAATGCTTGATAGAATCTTTATGAAAAAATCTTTAGGTAATGTTACTTTTACAAAAATTCCATAATCGGGATTTTCGCCTATTCCTGTTTTTGCCCAAATACTTTCTAATGTATCTGTCGCTTTAATACTCACTGTTTTTTTAGAATTGACAATATCAGAATCAAACTCCTTTCTTTCCATTCCTATTTTCCAATCGAGTTTTATTTCTTGAAAGATTCACCAACCGCTAACTTTACAATGCACTCCTATACAAACCTTTAAAACTTTATAATGATATTATCTGAAATGAAATCACAAAAATATAATGCATCAAAGATTATGATTATTACTACCACTTTGTATAATTTTGATTCAGAAAGTGACAAATTGCGAGCGGCTATTGCTAAAAGAACATTTTCAAAAGCAAAAGAACTAGGATATCTTGTTATAGCCATTGACGGCGGATCTCATTCAGATTTCATTAATGAAATAAAATCATTAGGAGTTAAAGTCTCTCCTCAAAAGGAAAAAGGCTTGGGAAATTCAAGAACACAGGCTTTTAAGGAAGCCTATGAAACAGGAAAAGAAATTATTATCTGGACAGAACCTGAGAAGGAGTCTTTTATCACAGAAATAGAAAAAGTAATACTTCCTCTTCTCGAAAATAAAGCAGATATTATAATTCCAAGAAGAAAATCTCTTTCAACCTACCCTCTTGCGCAACAATATATTGAATCTTTTGGAAATGCCTTCTGGAAAGAATTAACCTCAACAGATTTAGATATATGGGGAGGAATGAGGGCATTTAAACGAGAATTATGCAGATATTTTTTAGATTACAAAGGTGAATACGGAAATAAATGGGAGGGCCTTTTAATCCCTATCATGAATATGATAATTGACAAAAAAAGAATAGCGAGTATAGAAATAGACTACATTCATCCTTTAGAACAAACTAGAGTGGAAGAGCATAATTTAGAGTTTTACAAAAAAAGAGTAGAACAGTTGAATAATCTTACTATTCCGTTAGAAGAGTATTGGAAAGAACTAAACAAGAAATATAGTAAATCATAATAATCTTTATATATCTTATTTAAGAATAAAAGCCATGGCAAACATTTTAGTTACAGGTGGCTCTGGCCAAATAGGATCTAGATTAGTGGAAAGATTAAGTGAGATGTTCTCACCATCAGATAAGATTTATCTTTTAAAACGCAAGAATCCCATTGCAAATGTTGATCCAGAAGTAAAGAGTTCAGAGATACAAGAGTCAGATCTTAACTCTCACACATATGATTTTGCATTCCATCTCGCAGCGAACGTCCATACAAAATTTAACCAGGATATAGAGAAAATTCCAGATTTCTACAAAGATAATGTCAAACTTACAGAGGCAGTAGTTAGCCGTTCAGGTAGGGTACTGATAACATCATCAGACAACGTATTTAGAGGAAAATCTCATTGGTTAAGGTACACAGAATCTGCTGAACCAAATCCAAATCCAAGGAATACGTATGGCATAACAAAAGCCATAGCAGAAGAAATAGTATTAGATAAAAATGGCTCAATTATTAGACTTCAAACCATGCTCGGAGTAAAAAGTAATCTCATAATGAATAGAGTTTTTGATGCAATTGACGGAAAGCCATATTGGGCTTTTTGGAATAATACTGCAGTCAGACCAAGCTACTTTGAAGATCTTCTTAAAACAGCAAAAGCAATCTATAATGGAGATAAAGCAGGAGTCTACCACGTTTCCTGTAATGGCGAGCCTTTATCAAGAGCAGAAATAGCTAGCAAAATTCTAGCAATCTTTAAATATCAGGGCCGCGATATTGCTCTTCAGGAAGAAAAATTCAATGAAGAAAACTGTAATGACAAGCATTTCCCACGTTATCTTATTCTCGACACACAAGAAACACAGCAAGAACTAGGCATCAATTTTACATCAATTGATCAGGCCCTTAAAGCCCACGTTATTTACGCAAGAAAAAACATTAATTAATATTAGAATGGGACAAAGAAAAATTCAAAAAGCCCTTATCACAGGAATTGCAGGAAGTGGTGGAAGCTATCTTGCAGATTATATCGTAGAAAATCATTCCTATGTTAAAGTGCATGGAATATCAAGATGGCACAGCACATCAACAAATAAAAATACCGACCACCTCAAAGGAAAGATTACAATCCACGAATGCGATTTAACAGATTTCAGCTCTATTCTCAAAGTCATCAACGAAGTAAAGCCCGACGCTATTTTCCATCTCGCAGCATACGCAAATGTGCGTGCAGCATTCATAACACCATTGGCAGTCATGCAAAATAATGTGATGGGAACAGCAAATTTGCTAGAAGCAGTAAGAATTTCAGGATTGAATCCTATTATTCAGCTTTGTTCAACATCAGAAGTCTATGGACAAGTAGATCCAAAAAATGTCCCTATAACAGAAGAATGCCCAATTAATCCTGTCAATCCCTATGCAGTTTCCAAATTAGCTCAGGACGCGCTCGGATACACATATTTCAAGAGCTACAACATGCCGGTAATAAGAACACGAATGTTTGCATATCTTAATCCGAGAAGATCTGATTTATTCGCTACTTCTTTTGCAATGCAAGTAGCTAGAATTGAAGCAGGCTTGCAAAAAGAGTTATTACACGGAAATTTAGATTCTACAAGAACACTAATAGACGTAAGAGACGCAATGGAAGCGTATTGGTATGCTACAACGAGAGGAAAAGCAGGAGAGGTCTATAATATGGGGGGAAAAACAATAATTAAGGTAGGAGAATTTTTAGAGGTTTTAAAGAAATTAGCAAAAAAAGATATTCTGTCGCAAGTTGATCCCAAGCTTTTAAGGCCTACTGATGTAACATTGCAGATTCCAGATACATCAAAATTCGAGAAAGAAACAGGCTGGAAACCAAGATATACTTTCGAAGAAAGTGTGAGGCATCTTTTAGATCATTGTAGAACAGAGATTAAAAAGGAAATTGCCCAACACTAAGATCTCCAGAGAGAATCTTTATGCGAGAATCTATCCTCATATTCAGAATAATATTTTCTAACATTTCTCTCTAGTTTTGTGACTTTAATTTCCTTAGGAAAAGGTATGCGAGTACCAAAATATTCATTCAAAATAGGAGCAGTAGCATGTGCAGTGGAGAATTCTCCAGCAGCCTCAAGCTGTCCAAGATAATGTATTCCAATGTATCCTTCATTAGAAATCCTCTTTCTATTTCTAATATTGTCCCTTATACATTCAACAACACTCATAGGAACAATTGATACATATGTGCTATTAATAGCATTATAAGTATCCATCCCTCCTTCAACAGGTTCTGCAATTAATAAAAAATCACCATAATGATTTAATCCTGAAATGATTTCCTTTCTTATAAATTCAAGGTCTTCATCATTAGCCCATGTAAAAGGCTTTCCAAAGCTATCCAATTTTGAATCAAACCTTCTAATTTCCTCGTCAATTTCCCTTTCTATTACACTATCAGGCCCAAGAGTTTTTTCAGATAATTTAGGATTTCCACCCAACAAGTTAGGCTTGCTCCGATAAGCTAATAATCTTGAAACATCGTCCTCTCTTTTAGATTTTCCATAGCCCCCATCATACCCTGACAAGATTACCTCGCCAATATCTCTTTTAGAGCATACAAATGTAACGCTAGGATGATTCTTTAAAATAATTTTTTCCATCAAACTCCTTATTTATTACATTAATAAATTTTATTGCAACCCAATATATAATTAAAAATATCGGTTTGTTAATATTATGAAAGATACAAAGTGAGCAATAAAGTTTATTAATTCTTATTATTCGGAATAATTATAAAATTATTCAAAAAAACTCTAAGAAAGATAGAAAAATAGAGTCTTCTGATACTGGAAGAGAATATAGAATTGAACTTTGCAATACAAAATAGAAAGGAAAATTTACAATCAAAATTAGATGACTTAATATCAAGAGTTCTAAGAAAATAATCATATAGCTAAATTCCACATTCTTTATAAACTTGAAAAAGAAATGAGAGTATGGAAAAAGTGTTGATTACCGGCGGCGCAGGCTATTTAGGATCTGTCCTGGCAGGGCATCTTTTGGAAAAAGGATACCAAGTTAGTGTTCTCGATAGTCTCATGTACGGCCAAAAATCACTTTTCCAATATGCCTCCAACGATAATTTCCATTTTATTTATGGCGACGTAAGAAACAAAGAATTATTGGAAAAAATAGTTCCTGAATTCAACGTAATAATTCCATTAGCAGCAATCGTAGGAATGCCTGCCTGTAATTTAAAACCGATCGACGCACAAACTATAAATCACGATGCAGTTGTTTTAATCAACCAAATAAGATCTCCCAAACAAAAATTAATCTTCCCAAATACTAACAGCGGTTATGGAATAAAATCAGGCACACTATACTGCACAGAAGAAACTCCCCTAGATCCAATTTCTATTTACGGAAGGACAAAAGTTGCAGCAGAACAACATTTGTTGGATTCTGAGAAACCTGCAGTAACGCTAAGACTAGCAACAGTTTTCGGATTATCTTCTAGGATGAGAACCGACCTCCTAGTTAATGATTTTGTATATAAGGCGATGAATGATGGCTACATTGTTATCTATGAAAAAGACTTCAAGAGAAACTTCATTCATATCAAAGATGTCGCAAGAGTTTTCGAACATGCAATACTCAACTTTGAAAAAATGAAGCATAATGCATATAACGTCGGATTAGAAGATGCAAACATCTCAAAAGCAGAATTAGCTGAAAAAATAAAGTCTTATATTCCTAAATTTGAAACAATCTACATGGAAGTTGGAGAAGATCCTGATAAAAGGAATTACATTGTTTCAAATCAAAAAATAATCAAAACAGGCTTCTCACCGCAATATTCTCTAGACTATGGCCTAAAAGAGCTCATAAAAGGCTATTCGATCCTTCTCAAGAATCATCCTTACATGAATTTCTAAAATGGAAAAAGTGGTATTCCTCGACAGAGACGGGGTAATCAATAATGAAAAAGATCTCATCCATAAAAAAGAAGATATGGAATTGCTCCCTCAATCAGCAGAAGCCATACATCTCCTAAATAAAAATAAATACAAAGTTATCCTCATTACAAATCAGCCAGTCATAGCAAGAGGATTGTGTACTTTAAAAGAACTAGCAGATATCCATAACCATCTTTTGCATCTTTTAGAAAAAGAAAGTGCAAAAATAGATAAAATTTATTTCTGTCCACATCATCCCAAATTAGGAAATAACCCTGAATATACAATAGAATGCGAATGCAGGAAGCCAAGGCCAGGTTTAATCTTTCAAGCGAAAAAAGATTTCAATATAAAAAATTTATCAGAATGTTATATGATCGGAGATAAAATAAGCGACATTAAAGCTGGCTATCTGGCAGGGTGCAAGACTATCCTCGTAAAAACCGGCTATGGGGAGGAAGATGGTTTCAAAGATGCAACACCCAATCATGAAGCGAAAAATTTATACGAAGCAGTTACAAATATAATCTTAAAAAATGAAACTCTTAATTAATACGGGTGGAAAAGGTGAAAGGCTCTATCCCTTGACAAAAGAGATACCAAAACCTTTAGTGAAAATCCTAGACAAGCCTATTTTACATCACTTGGTTGATTGGGCAAAAAAGCATGAAATTAAAGAGATAGTTATGATGAATGGATATAAGGGAGATAAAATAAAAGATTATTTCAAAGACGGACAGAATCTAGGCATACACATCTCCCATTCAGATGAACCCTCTCCTTTAGGAAGCGGCGGCGCAATAAAATTCGCGCAAAAATTCGTTAATGACGAATTTGTTTATATTTCTGGCGATCTGATATGCGCGGTCAATCTCAAAAGAATAATTGATTTCCATAAAAAAAACAATGCAGATATAACAGTATTAGCGCATAAGTCGAGTCATCCTCACGATTCAGATATCCTAAAAATAAGAGAAGACGGAAGTGTAGAAAAATTCGTTTCAAAGCACGACGACCATACAGATGCAGGAGATCTTTGCAACGCAGGCCTCTGTGTCATGCATCCAAAAATTCTCAGTTTAATGGACAAAGAAGTATTTACCTTTGAAACCTATCTCTATCCAAAAATACTTCAGCATAATTTAAGGTTCTTCGTATATCATTCCGAAGAGTTTATTTCAGATATGGGCACATTTGACAGATTAAAAAAATGCGAAGATTTCATGAAAAACAATTCGCATTTATTTACCTAACTTCTCAAAAATGTTCTCAGCTAAATCTTCATGAGCTGCAACAAACCCTACCATTCTTTTATCAGGGTGATAATGTCTCACCTCCAGCCTATCTACTCTCTTAATATTATCTCCCTCCATTTCATAAAAAATAACTTTCCCACCGGCTTCTTCAACAATTAATTTTCCTCCAGCCCAATCCCATGGACATACAAGTGGCTGAATCAAGGCATCAGCCTTTCCAGAGGCAACTAATCCTAAAGGTAAAGCGCAGGAGCCGTTAGAATTAGTCGTTCTGCAAAGATCCGATAGTTCATGCAAATGGCGATTATGAAAGAGATATTTTGTTAAAAAACAATCAACCCCAAAAATAAGATAAGAATCTTTCAATTTTCTTTGAGCAACTTCTATTTTTTTCCCACCCCCATTTATTTCAAGAAAAGAGCCTTCCCCTAAAGAAGCATAAAAAAGAAGTCCTTTATCTATTTTCGGAGCAAAAACAGCTCCTGCCTTATGTTCTAAATTTTCAACATATCCGACAGAAGTGCTCCACTCATAATGGCCAATATTAAAACTGCTGGATCCATCTAACTCGTCAATAATGTAACCGCCTTGATCTAGCATTGTTTCTAAATTATCTTTCCTTATGAGTCTTCTCGCAAAATCTTCATCTTTTACATGTTCCTCAGTCATAAAAAAAGCATTTCCTTTTCTAATTGCATTCAAAATAGCTTCCTGCGACATATAATCTGCTGGAGTTACGATAGCGTGATGTCCGACGTATTGATCATCTTTTGTCTCAGCCCTTTCAGGAATATAATTTGCAATCTTCTCACCACCAGCTATAGCTGCTCTAATGCAGGAATTTAAAATTTCATTCATATAATATCTTGCTCAAAACAATTTATAAAGATTATGATATTAGATTCCCCCTCCATAATCTTTATATATACTCTTCCAACTTTCCTTCCTAAGCAAAAAAGAGAACATGAAAGCAGTAATTCTCGCAGGAGGTTTTGGAACGCGATTAAGAAGAGTAATTTACGACAGGCCTAAAGCTATGGCTCAAATAGTGGGAATTCCATTTTTAGAACATCAAATTCGTCTGCTTAAAGAGCAGGGGACAAAAGAGATAATATTATGTGTTTCATATATGTCAAATAAAATAAAATCATATTTTGGAGATGGGAGCAAAATCGGAGTGGACATAACATACTCAGAGGAAGAAATTCCATTGGGAACAGCAGGAGCGATAAAAAAAGCAGAAAGATACATCAAGGATACCTTTCTCGTAATCAATGGAGATTCATATTCTCAAATAAATATCAATGAATTTTTAGATTTCCATAAGCTAAAAAAGAGTGAAGCTACAATAGCGCTCAAAGAAACAGAAGATCCAGGTCCTCATGGTGGGGCAATACTACACAAAGAAAAAATAATTAGTTTTCAGCCACGAGTCGGGAATAACAAAAGCTTGGGAAATAACGGAGTCTATCTCTTTGAACCAAGCATCTTCAACTACATAGAACCAGGAAAAAATGTATCTTTGGAAAAAGAAATCTATCCTCTTTTGGCAAAAGAACAAAAACTTTACGGATATGTCTATGACGGATATTTTATTGATATTGGACTGCCTGAAACTTATTATAAGTTCAAAGAGGATGTGCTAAATTCCCTTCGTTTAGATGAAAAAAGAAATCTGCGTGAGGCTATAAGAAAAATAGATAAAAGTGGAATTAACATAGTGCTTGTTACAGATAACGAGAGAAAACTTAAAGGAACGCTTAGCCAAGAAGATATCAATAAATTTATCCTTAAAGGAGGAAATCTTGATGATGCTGTTACCAAAATTATGAATAAAGATCCAATCACACTTAATTCTGAATCTGCAACCAAAGAGGAATTAACTAAACTCTACAAATTAGGAATATCGTCCGTTCCTATTATAGAGAAATCAGGCTCTCTAAAAGATATAGAGTTTTATGAAGAAGAGATTGAATCCAAAACCTTTCCTGTAATCAGAGGCAGAGCTCCTTTGAGGGTTAGTTTCGCAGGCGGAGGGACAGATCTGCCATATTTCTTTAAAACATATGGAGGCGCAGTGATAAACGCCACAATTAATCGCTACTGTTATGGCACTCTTATCAAACGAGCAGATAAGAAAATAATAATAGACTCAGATATAGAAGGAGATATTTTTATTGATTCTTTAGATAACCTCTCTTACAATGGGAAATTAGATCTTCTCAAAGCAGTTGTTAAACTTATCAAGCCAGACTTTGGATTTGAGCTATACATTCATAATGACCTCCCTCCTGGTAGAGGATTGGGTTCATCAGCAAGTCTCGCAGTCCTAATTTCTAGCCTATTTAATCAATTGATGGATACACGCCTTGATGATTATGAAATAGCAGAGATGGCCTATCGTGCAGAAAGAGAAGAACTAAATATTAAAGGAGGATGTCAGGATCAGTATGCGACTATAACAGGAGGATTTAATTTCATGGAGTTTAGTATAGATAAGTCTCTAGTCTATCCATTGCGCTTAAAAAAAGAAGTTGTTGAAGAATTACAAAATCGCTTGATGCTTTGTTATGTAGGAATATCCCATCATTCAGGAGAGATTCATATTCGGCAGGAAAAATCATTCTATCAGAATGAAAAAGAAAAAATTGAGAAGCTCATAAAACTTAAAGAGCTAACTTATATAATTAGGGAAGCTCTGCTCACGAATCATCTGGAAACTCTTGGGCGCCTCTTAAATGAGACATGGATTATCAAAAGAAAGCTAGACACAGGCATATCAAATAACATAGTAGATAATCTATATGAAGTAGGGCTTAAAAATGGTGCTTATGGAGGAAGGCTCTTAGGAGCAGGCGCAGGCGGATATCTTCTATTCTTCTATTCTCCTAAAAGAAGAAACGATCTCAAACGGGCATTAGAAGCAATAGGCGGAGAAGTTATGAACTTCTCCTTTGATCTGGATGGCACGCAGGTCTGGTCTTCAAAACACATTTATTAATTCACTGACTATATTTGCCCTTCTCAATAACCATCTCTTTGATTATTTCAACACTAGAAAGATCAGAGAATTTCTCAATAATTTTATCAGCCTCTTGCAAATACTTTGTGTCCATAGTAGAGGCAATAGCAATACAAACTATTCCAGCACTCTTCGCAGATTGAATTCCTAAGGGAGCGTTCTCAATAACTATACACTCATCAGCAGAAACATCCAACATTTTCATGGCTTCAATATAAGGATCAGGATAGGGTTTAAACCTTTTTAAATCATCAGAACTAATGATAACATCGAATCTATCAAGAAAATCCTTTGGAGTAGTAGAAAAAATTCTCTCTCTTCGCGCCGCGGTAACAATCGCAACCAACACGTCTGACTTCAAAGAATGTAGAAATTCTATCACCCCATGATATAAAGAAAAAGAATGAATTCTCTTAAATATCTCCTCTTTCTTTTTCACAGCTTTATCAACATCAATATCCTTTAAGTTATATTTCTGCGCAATCTGAACAACAATTTCCTGCACTTTCATTCCTTCTAATGGAAAAAAGTCATCTCTTTGAAGAAAGATCCCATATTCTTTAAATACCTCAAACCATCCTCTATAATTGTCTTCCATTGTTTTAGCGAGAGTCCCATCAAAATCAAATAAGAGGGCCTTCACTGACTTTATATTTTTATATGTCTTCATAGTTTCTTCTGAATAAGTAGCATTTCAACAATGCCGCGTGAAATAAATTTTTCTTTTTCGTTTAAAACAGAAGCGTCAATAATATCTCCAACTCTGTAAAAGTCTCCGTTTTCTTTATTCATCAGTTCTCCATTTAGAATAACATATAAACCAATATTATCTTCTATACGGTGTTGAAAAATATTATTATCATTCCCAAATTTAGTAAGGCAAAGATAAACATTACGTAGTGTTTTAATCTGATAAAATTCTTCCTTATCAAAAAAGACATATTCATATCTAGAAATATCTTTAGACATCTCATCCTGAGATTCATAACCTCTAGATTCTCTATTGTAATTATCAGACAATCTTAATAAATCGGTCTTTTGAGAAGGAGTTTCTATTTCCATGAGAAAAAGACCATCCTGAGAAACCGCCTGCGTAGAATGAAATACCTTCTTATCAAGCACTAATCCGTCAGCCTCTTTCAAACGAAAGCCATTCTCAAGAGTCGTACAAACTGCCTCTCCAGAGATAACAATTAATACAGTCTTCTTATTAAGATGGCAGTGCATAGAAGTGAGGCAGCCTGGTTTGAGATAAAGCACCCAGATAGAAACATTACTGTTTTGATACATTAGGTATTCATATCCCCAAGGTTTGTTCACCACAACATGAGAGAAATCAAAATGTTCGAGACGATTATCTATAGGAGTGAAAATATGCGATATTCTTGCCCTATCAACCTCACTGTTTTTAATGGTTTTTATCATTTTTTTCGTAATAAACTCTGAGACATTCTTTCATCCAGGGACCTAAATGCTTGTAGTGAGGGGAGGTGACAAGATTGCCATCGGTAACGAACGGAGCATCAATATAATTAGCACCAGCATTCGTAATATCATCCTTGATGCTGTAATAGCCACTAACCTTTCTTCCCTTTACAACTTTTGCAGAAATCAAGAGCTGACCACCATGGCAAATGCACGCGATAATTTTTTTTTCTTGATTCCACTTGTTTATAGTCTCCAAAATTTTTCTATTCTGTCGCATATACTCCATCGCTTTGGCTCCTCCGGGAATAACAAGAAAATCATAATCCTCAGTACGCACATCGTCTACTTTTATATGCACAGGAATTTTAGTCCCCAGCGCTCCAACGGTTTCTTGTCCGTCTTCGCTTGCGACCACAACATCAAATCCCTCTTCCTGTAAGCGATAGTAAGGATAGATGAATTCATGGTCCTGAATGAACTTTCCTGCCAAGATCAACGCCCTTTTCATAACACCTAATTAAAGCAGAGATATAAAAAGGTTGTGGAACTCGAATTCATTCTTTTATACAACAGACAGAATGAATTCACCCTTTGTTTGTTGGTATATCCGAGAGAGCAAAAATCTTGAGCACACTCAAGATTTAAAAAATCTCGATGTCTAAAGAATGTGGTTTTATGCTCTGTATAAAAATGATTAATTGTGTAGGCTTCTAATAATAATTTCTTTAACTTTCATAACAATCTTTTCCGTAGTTGGAGGAAGATTATCTTTATGCGGAGCGAAACCAGCAGTCCGTTCTTCAAGAGCAAGAGCATGAATTGGAATGTTAAATTGATGTATAAGATCAAAGGCCATATTTTTTGCCACTCCATTAATATGATCTCCATCAATTACGAGCCCCCCATGTCTGGAGTTTTTTAATGCTTCTGCAATCTTTTCATCTTTTTTATTAAGGCCAAAAGGCTTTAGCCACAAAATATGAATTACATTACATTTTATTCCTTGATTTTTGAGATCTTTTATCGCCTCTAATGCATTTAAACGTGTAGAAGAAATAGGGAAGAGAGTAACATCCGCATCCTTCTCGATAATATCTTCCATTTCAAAATCAACTTCCCATCCTCTTCGGTGTTCACTGCAATACAACGGGTCATCATGATTCATAAAATAATCCCACACCTCTTGATATTCTTGCGGAGTCATAGGGGTAGCAATAGGTATCCCAGGCATACGATAATAAATACCATGATGGCTATTCGCAGCAACAGGCCCAATAGCACGACCTTTTCTTCCACTTGCATCCATAGCAATCGAACGCACAAAAAGAGGGCAGGGAATACCCCACATTTCTTTGGACTTTGCAGCATAATTGACAATCATTACAGCATTGAACCATTGGAATCCTTGAAATCGTACGACATAAATAGGTCTCTTTCCAGCCAATGCAGATCCTGTAACAATGCCTCCTCCTGCCACGTCAGCCATAGAAAGTTCCACGAGACCATCATTCTCAGTAAGCTCAGGAACCGTATGACCCACCCAACCGACTGCAGTTAAGCACTGCCCTAAAAGAATGCCTCCATTTTTTAAATGGTGTTCTGAAATTCTCTTAATAACATCTCTGCTCGTTTCAGCCATTATTTGCGTGTAAGCTGTGACTTCCACAGTACCTCCATTTCATTTTTTGTTCTTTCTTCAATCTCAACAGCTTTCTTTTTTAATCCTATTCTTGTAAGCTCCTCTTTTACAAGTTCAAAACGGTCCCATTCCATAGGACCGTCGCTGCCAGTCCCAGCATGCCACACAGCGCGTGTAGTGTGAATAGTGAGAAATGCCGGTAGGCGATTAAGGAGTTTGCGTGTGTGATACATAATGCTCCATGGATCATCTGCAGTCTCCGCAGCATTTATACCGAAAGATGCAGCAAGATCAGTCATTTTCCAATTTCTTCTTACTTTGACTTCAGTCAATATAGAAAGATTATTATCCTCGCATATAAAAAGAATGGGAAGTTTTTTATGTGCAGCATAACCCATAGCACCAATGACATAATCTTCCTCAGCAGAGGCATCTCCCATAATAATAAGAGCATAATCTTCCTGATTACTTTTATAATTTTTTGCATACGCATATCCAACACCAACAGGAACTTGAGTGCCCATAAGCCCATCATGTCCATACATTCGTATTTCTGGTGAATGGATAGAAGCAGATCCTCCCATCCCTCCAGCGCAGCCTGTATCCCTGTGGAGTAATTCGTCAACAAGTTTTTTCAGGTCGCCCCCAAATGCAATGTATGTTCCATGAGCTCGATGCTGAGCAAAAATAGCAGGATGAAGGAGCTTTAAAATTTCTGCCAGAGAAGCAGCAATTGCTTCTTGTCCTATCGAAAGATAAATAGGCATATGGATTAATTCTTGATCGTAAGCTTTCTTAACTTCGTTTTCAAAATAACGAATTTTACAAAACTTCTCAAACATTGCGAGGGTCTCTTCCTTTGTGAAAAGAAGCGAGGCTCCAACAACAGTTCCTAAATATTGTGATCTCATTTTAACTCCGTCCTCAAGAAGTTCCTATCCTCAAATTTATTTAGGTTAGGGATGAATTGAGGAGTAGAAAAATATACAAAGTCGTTATTCTTATGTTTTTTGTTACGAAGCAAAAGACAATTATTATCAATATAAGAGAACCTACAAGTACTAAGAGAACAGAAATTTCTAAATTGTATAATGAATATTTGACTTGTTCTCAAGAGATTTTTTCTATTTGTAAAGAAAATAAGGGAATTAGTAGATACAAACTTCAATCTATGATTTATTCTGATTTCAGAAATAAGTATAAATTGCAATCTGCTTTTATTCAAGCTCCTCTTTTTCAAGTCTTTCTTAGAAGAAGAGTCTGTGATAAAATTATTAGTATCCCTATAAGATTTGATAAGAGAATGTTTAGCATAAAAACTAATAAAAATGGTTTGTTTATTATCTCTGTTACAGGATATACAAAAGGTAAAAGGGTTAATCTCACGGTTATCCAAGATGGAGCTTATCAAAGACTTGCTAAAAATCTTATTAAAGGATGGGCCATTAGTTCTATCCTGATTTTCAAAGATTTCAGAGTTCAAGTTCTCATTAAAAAAGAATTTGAAAAACTTGTTGAAAGCAAGAATATCATTGGAATAGATACAAATGGAAATAATATTGCAGTTTCTGTTTACAATTCCAAAAATAAACAAATTATCAGGCATTTCTATTTCGGAAAAGAAATGTTTATTAAAAGGAAGATTATTGAAAGAAGAAAGTCCGAACTTCAAAGATTTGCTGATTTGGGTTCTCAAAAAGCTTTCAAAAACCTTAGAAGATTGAAAAGATATGAATATAATTTTATCAAAGATAGTTGCTGGGAACTTGCCCATAAAGTTATTGATTTGAGTAAGTCTTATAATGCTTCTATTGTTGTTGAGGATTTGTATAAGATTAGAACTGGAAGAAGGCTTGGAAACTCCAAAGGAAGAAAAACTAATAAGATTATAAATAAGATTCCTTATGGAAAGTTCTTTCACTCCCTGTCTTGTTTGTGTGAAGAGAATATTATTCCTTTCAATAAAATTGACCATTATCATACTTCTAAGCTCTGTAGCAGGTGTGGAGCTTTGAATAAATCTGGCAAGGTTTACAAAACCTATGTCTATAAGTCCTGTGGATTCATTATAAATAGGGATAACAACGCCAGTAGAAATATCTGTAAATTGTTCAGTGAGCGAAGCATCGTAACAAATGTTTCTCAGATTTCTCTGAATAGGGTGTCTGTGAATACACCTTTGCTTTCCAATGCTGTTTATGACTTGCGATGATTGTGTCATCTTGTTGTATCCTTATGGGAAGCCATAACCTCAATTTATTAGGTTATGGTAGTTCACACAACAGTATAGCATTAGAGCTATTTATAAAATTTGTTATACACGGATACAGTTACCTTATCGTCAGACACGCTCTTTAGCCATATATTTTATAAGTCCTAACAGTTTGTTTCTTCCCAACTTTAACTTTATCTCGGCAGCTTCAGCAGGCGTTTTTCCATTTAGTCCTTG
>Ga0213870_1000343_pt1 | contig 23229 bp, 23 predicted proteins | sample WICALVC2017_Meta_FD_160119 | JGI IMG/M metagenome (GOLD analysis project Ga0213870, IMG submission 160119) | Freshwater microbial communities from subterranean cave lake in Wind Cave National Park, South Dakota, United States - WICALVC2017 | ecosystem: Environmental > Aquatic > Deep subsurface >... | reverse complement strand
ACATTTATTCACTTTAAAAATGCGCAAGTTTTAAAAAAAGCAAATACTAGAAAACTCGTAACACTTTTTTTCAATACCAAAGATAGCGTAGTGTCATCAAAAACATTAAGAGAGGGATTGTGGTATTCAATGCCAGATACGTTTTCTCAAGGAGAAAGAAATCCAATTCCCCTGTCTGGTTATTCATATGCTAGCCAGGGAGGATTCAATACTTACAGACAAGATTTACAACATGCAAAAATATTAATAGAAAATTCAGATGTCGCAACGCAAAGTAGTGGGATTTCTCTAACAATCCAAACATTACCCAAACTTCAGGAAACGGCAAAAACCATTGTAGATATTTGGGACAAGTTAGGTATTAAAACTAATGTTACAGCAGTTGATAAAGTACCTCAAAGCTTTCAGGTATTTTTGGGAGAATTTAATCTTCCGCTTGATCCGGATCAATACACTCTTTGGCATTCAGATCAGGCAAATAATATTACTCATTATGATAACAAAAGAATAGATAAGCTTTTGGAGGACGGAAGAAAGGAACACGATAGGGAAAAACGTATCAATATATATTCTGATTTCCAAAAATATATGCTTTCGGATCCGCCGGCTGCATTTCTTTTCTTCCCCTACGAATACGAGGTGAGTAGAAAGTAGAAATTAACGAATGAAATTTTTTGAGCGGAGTTTCTTGTGATATGCAATTGCAAATCTGTGGGCTTCGTCACGAATTCGCATTACTAATTTTAGCGCCTCTGATTCTTTTGATAAGGCTATTTCCTTAAAATCTGAAGTTATTATAATTTCTTCTCTTTTCGCAAGACCAATAATTGGAATTTTTTTGCCCATTTCCTTTATGACTTTTACAGCGGTTGATACTTGTCCTTTTCCTCCGTCTACAATAATTAAATTGGGCGTTGTCCATTCGGGATGATTCAGTCTTCTTTTTAAAACCTCCGCAATCATTGCAAAATCATTTGGTGAATTCTCCCGTCTTATTTTAAACTTTCTATACTCAGCTCCCTGCCTTTCTCCGTTAATAAATACAACCATCGACCCCGTAGCATTTGTTCCTGAAATATTTGAAATGTCAAAGCATTCGATTCGCTCTAAATTTCTAACGAAAACGTCATTTTTATTTAAAATCTCTTTAAGATCATTTGTTTCTTTTCTTCTCAGATCTTCTGTAAAATTAGGATTAATATCAGGATCAAAAGCGTTATTATAGAAGGGTCCGGTTATCAGTTGTATTGCGTTAATTTTCTTTTGTAAAATATTTGCTTTTTCGAACTCTTCGCTCTTACTGGCTGCAATTCTTTCTTTTGTAAGATCTCTAACTACTTTCTTTGTGTCCCCATTCAAAAAATCGATTATGTGTTTTATTGTTTTTTTGTATTCTTTTCTAAATTCAATGGAATCAAAAATAGGCGGACAAGGGCAAAGTCCTAAATGGTAGTAAAGACAAATTCTTGTTACGTGATTTGGAACTGATTGATAAGGAAAAATTCTTCGTATGCTTCTTAATGTCAATCTTAGGGCCGCTGCAGCGTTAGGAAAAGGACCAAAGTAAACGGAATTTTTATCATTATCTTTTCTTCCAATGAGAACTTTAGGATAAGTATCTTTGACGGTAACTCTTATTAATGGATAGGCTTTATCGTCTGTGAGTTTAATATTATATTTAGGTTTGTGTTTCTTTATGTAATGGTTTTCAAGAAGAAAGGCTTCAATTTCGGAGTTAAGAACTATCGTTTCTATTTTCTTTACTTTGGAAACTAAAGCTTGGGTTTTGGTTCCAAGTGTAACGTATTTGGCAAAATAAGAATTTACTCTATTTTTAAGATTCTTAGCTTTTCCAACATACAAAATCTTACCCTTTTCGTCTAAAAAAAGATAGATTCCCGGTTTTGTAGGTAATGACTGTGATTGCGATAATAATTGTTGCAAGTGCAATTCCTCCTCCGATTGTCCATTTGTTTAAAATAAATGGAGATATTCTAATTTCTTTGACAATATAATTTTCGTTGATTGTTATTCTAATCGTATCGGTTTTATTTGTCAAAATAGACGGTTTTTTGAAACTGACCGGAACTTTCAGTAAACCGTATGGCGGAATTTGCGAGAAATAAATTTTTTGGACATTAGGTTTTAAGAAATCAGTTGTAACGATAACCGCCTCTGGAGTCGAAATCACATTTCCCACATTTTTAACTAATATATTTCCCGCAATATCTGTTGCTGAAAAGTAATTTTTAGATAAGTCCTCACTTATTGAAAGTGCTTGGCTCGTTTTATCAAAACTGTCTGCAAAGTCTATATCTATGTCTTTTGTTCCTTGATCATCAGAGCTTTTATAACCTCCGGCCGGAATTGGGTAGGAACTGTTAGCGCCTTTGATCACAAACGCAAAATGGTCAAAATCAAGAGTGTAAAAATAATCAACTCCGCCTGTTGTATTACCCCAAGTGGGATCAACCATGACCCATGTTTGAAGATTGGAATCATAATATTGCGGCCATGCATGTAAAATATCTTTTACCAAAGAAAGGGGTCTTTGTTTTTCGTTCTGGGTATAGGCAAATCCATTTATTTCCCTAGCAGGAATGCCTGCAGCTCTGGCTAAGGCAACAAAAAGATCTGTAAATTCCAGACATACAGCCGAGGTTGGATTTTTTAACACTTCCAATGCGCCTACCCTTGGCTTTTTGTTTTCTAGTCTTGCGAAATCATAAGTCAAATTTTCCACAATATACTGATAAATCGCAAATGGAGTTTTGAGTTCTCGGGCAAGTTTCCTTATTTGACTGTTATTTATTTGCCAATAAGGCTGTTCCTTTAAATATTCTTTACGCTTTTCCTCTGATAATTCTTCTTTTTTAGGTCTTAGGAAAATTTTTGCTTTACCCTTGACTTTCACGTCTATTTTTTTAGAGGGGGTAAGCGTGTATTGAGCAAGCCAATTTCCATCACGATCATAAATAACATTCATTGGTTTTGGATCAATATCATTTATTTCGACTTCCTGATAATTTGTTGAAGGAGGGAGAGCAATTTCTGTTTTGATGGGAAATAAATTCGAATTTTTCAAGTGATACAAAAGATTAAAATTATAAATTTCCTCATTCCCAAAAGAAATAGAGATGCCGGATTCTCCCAGATCTTCTTTTGTAAAATTCAGATTAGTACCATTAAAACTCCCAATATTTGGTTTTATGTAAGACGGACTCCCCAAAAACTTAGGAACAATTACGTTAACAGCAAAAGAGTTATATTCAATTTGTTTTGCGAGCCCCGGGATATTGATGTCCCAAATTTTTCCTGTCTTTTGCGCAATGTCCCTAGTATCAAATGAAATTGTAAAAGGAAGTTTTTGACTAAGCCCCACAACTCTTTTATTAAAAGTTATATCTATATTATTCCCATCGTCATTTTTTGTAACGGTCGGAGTAATTTTTCCATCGGGATCTCTTGCTAACACATTTTCTATATTTCTAAAACCCACCTGAATACTGTATGAAGAGGCATAATATTGGCTGGTTTTATTCGTAAATGTGACGTCAAAATTTACATGAGTCAGTGTATTTTCCAAAACATTGTAAGTAACTTTATAATCTGCTGAGAAGTTAGATTGAGCAAAGGAAGGTGTAGCAAATAACTGGAATAAAAAAAATAAAAGAAAAATAAGGATGAAAACTTTTTTCATTAATAAATCCGCCGGTTTATCTAATGTTAGCACATTTGTAGTGTCTTTTTAAGGGCCGTTAAATTATTAAAAGGTACCCTGTGGTGTTATCCTGACTTTTTCGTTTTATTAATCATGTCATTAAAACTTTCAAAATATTCCTTATTTTCTTTTCGCGTTATTCGTTTACCTTCCATACTCTGTAGTATGGTGAGTAACTTGGATTTTTCATTCTTCTTTGCGATTTTGAGAAAGTTTTCGATTGCCATAAGGGGCCATATATTAGTTGGGTATCTTCTACCAATATTATGCCAAGAAAAGGGATCAATTTTTTCTTCATAAGTAGGTTCTTTTTCCTCTTTTTTCATTCGAGAAACAGCAATTTTAAATCCTTCTCCCGCGAGATTAAGCCAAGTATTTATTCTTCCAATAGTTGAGTAACCCGAGTTAATTCTAGTTCTTATTTGATCATAAGTTTTTCCTTGTATAAGAAGTTTTGCTATTTCAAGCCTTTTAGCAACCATTTCAATTTCCGAAGGCGTGAGAAGATCGGTTAGCACCTGAGCTGCTTCTTTTGAATCCTTAACAGAACTTACAGCTTGGCAAAGAGCAATCAATAATCTTTGTTTTTCTAATTTTGAAAGTCTATTAAACCGTGCCATAATTATTTCCCTTCTACACTCTGTAGTATGGAAGGGAAAAATAAAAATGTCAAGAGAAAAAAGTTTTAAATACAATATTTTTTAGAAAATCGGCTTGAATTATTTTCGTTCAGAAGGATGTTTTATGTTGCCTTCAACTCCTTCATTTGGAGCAACAAAATCTTTATAACTAAATCTACCTAAAAGGTTTTTTCTTCCAATTTTAATTGGTATTGATCTTAGATCTTGCAATGTTAAGTCTTTAGTTATAATGTGCAGTTGGGTTGGGTGTAAGTCGAGCAACTCTTGAAAGCTTGAAAGAAAAACGCTAGTGGAACCACTTTTATAAGGATGTCTAATTTTATTAGAAAAAATCGGGAAGGTGAGCTCGTTTATTTCGAACTGAACAACGACCTCGTTTGTAACTTCTTTGGGAAAGGCAGACTCCCACGCCCTGTCCTCAGCAAGTCTTTGACATCTTTTTAAATCAAGTTCTTTTCCTTTTTCAGAGAGTAGGACATAAAAGGGTAACCCATAAGAATCATCAAGCTTTCTACTTGTATATTGCGTGTGTCTTCTGTTTGGGAGATAAAGCGGATTACTGATTGATGAACCTTTCTCTACATATGTCCCTCTAAGCAATGTGACTTTATTCATGTTAGAGATTATAGCACTTTTTTTAGGAATTGGCCGGTGTAGGAACGGAGATTTTTGGCAATTTCGGAAGGATTGCCAGTTGCGACAATTTCTCCACCCTTTTCTCCGCCATCAGGACCCAAGTCAATTATATAGTCAGCGCTTTTTATAACGTCCAAATTATGTTCGATGACAATAACTGTGTTGCCTCGATTAACAAGGTTTCTTAAGACTATTAATAATTTTTCCAAGTCCGCAAAATGAAGTCCGGTAGTTGGTTCGTCCAATAAATAAAGACAGTTTTGTCCTTTTTTGGATAATTCGTCAGAAAGTTTTACTCTTTGCGCTTCTCCTCCGGATAAAGTCGGAGCAGGCTGACCAAGTTTTATATAAGATAATCCGACATCGTTAAGGGTTTGTAATTTATGTGATAAAACCGGCACAAAAGAGAAAAAGCTTAAAGCCTCTTTTACGCTCATAGATAAAACATCTGCAATATTTTTGCTGTTAAGCATTATTTCTAAAGCCTCTTTGTTGTATTGTTTACCATTACAGACTTCGCAAGTTACATAAACATCCGGCAAGAATTGCATTTCAATTTTTATTTGTCCTTCTCCTTCGCATGCCTCACAGCGTCCTCCTTTTACATTAAAAGAGAATCTTCCCGGTCGGTATCCCCTAAGCTTTGCGTCGCGAGTTTGGGCAAAAATGTCACGAATATATGTAAAAGCTCCTGTGTAAGTTGCGGGATTACTTCTCGGAGTTCTGCCAATTGGAGACTGATCAATCATATATACTCTTTTTATATTTTGATAACCGTCTATTTTTTCAAATTCCCCAGGTAATTCTTTATGATATGGATTTTGCATTTGCATTAACGCTTGATACAAAATGTCATTTATCAAAGTTGATTTTCCAGATCCTGAAACTCCTGTTACAGCTATGAATTTATTTAGAGGAAAATTAACATCGATACTTTTTAGATTGTGTTCTTTTGCCCCCAAAATTGACAGCATTTTTCCATCACCAAAATTTTCCCCAATATTGTTTTGAACAGGTTTTATTTTTTTGATCCCTGACAAATATGCACCGGTTAAAGAATTTGGATTTTTTTTAATTTCATCAATTGTTCCTTTTGCGATAATTTTTCCTCCGCCAACGCCTGCGCCTGGACCAAAGTCAACTATATAATCTGCACTTTCCATTGTTTCCTGATCGTGCTCAACAACCAAAACCGTATTTCCCAAATCCCTAAGTTTTTTTAGCGTCTCAATTAGCTTCTTATTATCTTTTTGGTGAAGTCCAATTGACGGCTCATCTAAAACGTATAAAACTCCTGTAAGTCCGCTTCCAATTTGAGAAGCAAGCCTTATTCTTTGGGCTTCTCCTCCAGCCAGACTTTGCGCACCCCGCGATAAGGTTAAATAATCCAAGCCTACATTGACTAAAAATAAAAGTCTTTCTCTTATCTCTTTTAAAATTATTTTAGCAATTTCAGATTCGCGAGATGAAACTACATCTGAAATTTTTTTGACAAATTCTAATGCGGCCACAATAGACATATCGCATACATCTTTTATTGATTTATTCTCAATTGTTACAGATAGCGATTCTTTTTTGAGCCTTGCGCCCTTGCAATCCGCGCATGTTTCATATCTCATGAATTTCTCAATACGGGATTTTAGAAACATAGAGTCAGTTGACTGATATTTTTCTCTTAAATCCCAAAGAATTCCACGGAAGGACTCGTGAATCTGCGTCATTCTCCCCCATCTATTTGCGCCAATAACCTCATATATTTTTTCTCCAGTTCCATAAAGGAGGAGATCTTTTTTTTTGTCGCTTATGTCGGTTAGTCTTTTTTTTAGAGGAATGTCATTTTCTTCGCAAAATTTAATAAGGGTTCTGGAAAACCATGTGTCGCTCTCAAATAAATTTGAATATGGCAATATTCCGCCTTCGCTAATTGACAGATTGCTGTTAAATACTATGTATCGGTCTACAGTTAACAGCGTTCCCAAGCCATTACATACCGGACATGCGCCATGCGGAGTGTTGAAAGAAAAAATTCTAGGCTCTACCTCAGGGATTGAAATCCCGCATACTGGACATGCAAATTTTTCCGAGAAAAGTTCATCCTGCATTTTGTGAGGCTTTTGAGGTATATTAAAGCCGGAATCTTTGATGATTGAAACAATGAGCTCGCTGCTGCCAAGCCTTAATCCCTTTTCAACATCTTCAGCAATTCTTAGTCTATCTGTATCTTTAGTTAGAACAACTTCATCTATTACAACTTCAATCGTATGCTTATTTGTTTTAATCAAAATAAAGTTTTCATCCAGAGTAAAGATTTGTTTGTCAATACGGACTTTTCTATAACCTCTCTTTTTCAAATCCACAAAAAGTTCTTTATACTCGCCCTTTCTATCCTTAACAATTGGAGCAAGAATTAATATTTTTATTCTCCCTAGAACCTCATTATTAATTAGCGCAAAAATTGCGTTGGTTATTTGTTCTGGCGTCTGGCGGGTAATTTCGCGGCCGCATTTCGGACAGTGAGGATGACCAATTCGGGCAAAGAGAAGTCTCATATAATCATAGATTTCCGTAACTGTTCCGACAGTGCTTCTTGGATTATGAGAAGCAGATTTTTGATCGATAGATATGGATGGAGAAAGTCCTTCGATCAAATCAACATCCGGCTTTTTCATGACACCCAAAAATTGTCTTGCGTATGAAGACAAGCTCTCAACATACCTGCGTTGTCCTTCTGCATAAATAGTGTCAAAAGCCAAAGAAGATTTTCCACTTCCCGACAAACCGGTAAAAACAACTAATTTATTTTTGGGAATTTCCAGATCTATATTCTTGAGGTTATGTTCTCTGGCCCCTTTAATTATTATTTTATCCATAAAAGATACAAATTGCGATCTAATATTATAATTCAAAATTTTAGATGAAGCAATAGGCTAAGGGGTGTTTATCCTTCGACTTCGCTCAGGATGACTGAGGTCATGTGCGGGCGGTATAAGAGCCATCTCTTGTGTCTACGATAATCTCATCGCCAATGTTAATAAATAAAGGAACTTTTGTTGTTAATCCGTTTTCCAAAGTGGCGTCTTTGTAAACATTTGTCGCTGAATTTCCTTTGACACCCGGATTTGTGTCAGTAACTTTAAGTTTTACTTTTGGAGGAAGCGTAATGCTAAGGGCATCTGTTTTATGAAATTTAACTACGACAATCTCCCCTTCTTTAAGAAATTCAATACCTTCCAAGTTTTTAAGAGAGATACTTATTTGTTCAAAGGTGCGGGGTTCCATGAAATATCCGGAATCTTTATCTTTATAAAGATACTGTAGCTCTTGCCTTGTGATTGTCACAGGCTTTACTTCCCCATTGCTCCCAAAACTTTTCTCGGTTGTTGCGCCCTTTGTTAAACTTCTAACTTTTACCTGAACAACAGAGCTTGTTTTTCGAAGGTGCATGTTATTGTAAGTGAGCACCTCAAAAATCTCTCCGTGTTCTTCAAAAGTCACACCCGGGCGTAATGATGTTACAGGAATCATAGTGACGCCAGCGGGATTCGAACCCGCGATTCTCTGGCTGAAAACCAGACGTCCTAGGCCGCTAGACGATGGCGTCAGGCTTAATAATTATACCAAATCTTCAATATAATACCTAAGGCTCATCTAAGAGCCCTAGGAATAAACTTTGCTAGAGTTTATTTTAGTTTTCTGCGGAGTCCCTCTACCACGTCTTTGGCTGAGCCTTGTCCTCCCAAACCAAAAGCAATACCTCCTGCAACAGCGAGCATTGCAACAAAGCCCGTAAATAATATTCTTATAAGATCCGTTGCAACACCAAGTTGGTTAAGAACAGCCAAAATAACGAATACATTTACAGCCCACCTGGTTACAGATGCTATAGTTTTTGCCGTATCAGCTGATATGCCTTTGACAGATGCCAAAATAAGATCATGCGCCAGACTTCCCAATACGAATCCGACAACTGCAATTATTGCAGCGACAAAAACATTTGGTAAGTAGAGAAGAAACTCATTGAGTATTGTCACAACTCTAGGCAGTCCCCAGATGTCTACAGTTGGTAACAAAAAGACTATAATTACAAACCATCTGACGATTTCTGAGAATATGTTGGACCACGCGAATTCTTCTTTTGCTTCTGGCACACCGTATCTTCTTAGGAAGCTCTCAATTTTAAGAGCTTTAAAAATTTCTAGAACTACTTGCTTAAGGATTGAAGCTATGATGATACCAATAAGAAGAACTATTGTGCCGGCGATGATCTTTGGTACAAAACTCACTACCACTGCTACGCCGTTATTTAGAGAAGCAAGGAGTGTTTGACCAATATCTCCTGTCATAAACTTTTTCACCTCCCTCCTTGAGCAGTAAATTTAGTTTATTAACTTTTGCTTCCCTTGTCAATAGAATACATTACTTGATATAATGATCTCCTTGGGTCGGTAGCTCAGCGGTAGAGCAGGAGCCTTTTAAGCTCTTGGTCCTGGGTTCGAATCCCAGCCGGCTCACTAACTTTCGCTAAAGCTACAGTTAGCAAGCTAACCAAAGCTTGATGCGACGGATAGCAAGCTAAATGTATTATACTTACATTTTAAGAAATTATACTTCAGGCCGTTATTACATTGGATTCACTCCTGATTTGAAAAACCGCTTACAAAAACACAAGTCAGGTAAAGTTTTATCAACGAAGTCTAATCTCAATTACGAACTTGAATGGTATTGCGCTTTTAAGACAAAGTCTCAAGCTTTAATGTTTGAAAAATACTTAAAAACTGGTTCAGGAATAGCATTCATGAAAAAAAGATTTTTCAAATCAACTGTAGCTTTGGCAAAAGGTATTGGTGGGGAGGACTAGTTGCTCGAAGCTTTAGCGAAGTGCAATCCCAGCCGGCTCACCGCGTCAAACGCGGTTTCGCCAAGAAACCAAGTTTGAAAGCCACGTCGAACGTGGCTGTCGCGTGTCGCGTCTGACGCGACCAAATAACATATATTAAATGAACGAAACGTTTGACGTTTCTATTACTAAAAGGTTTTATGTTTATATTCTTTATAGTCTAAAAGATTTTGGTTTTTATATTGGTTTTACTACCAATCTTAAAAATCGCTTAATAGAACACGCTCATGGGTTAGTCGTTTCTACCCGCAATAGACGACCACTCAGACTTATTCATTACGAATACTTTATCGATAAAGCCGATGCAAAAGCTCGTGAAATATTTTTAAAAAGTGGTTTTGGTAGAAATCAACTTAAGGAAGCACTAAAAAGAACACTGGTAAAACTCGGCTATAAAAGCCCATAACTAAGAACCCCAGCAGGATTCGAACTCATATTTGGCTTGTTAAATCAACCTTATCAATTAAGGCAAAAGTAATTTCTCCTTCAGCAGCAACTTTGTCACCTAGAAAAGCTTTTACATTTCCTCTCCCGATGTTGCGTCTCATATTAGTAACTTCTGCCTCCAAACGAACAGGATCTCCTGGATTAATTATTTGCCGATATCTCATTCTATCTTCCACAAGAACTCCTATTTTATTATCTGCTTCAGACAGTCCGGACGCAGCAGTAACACCTAACAATTCTGCTAATGCTTCCATAATTATTGCACCAGGAACTACTCTAAAGTCTGGAAAGTGACCTTTTAAAAAATCAAAATCTGGATCTCTTAAGTCAGCTAGAATACCAGTAGCATGTTTGCCTAGTTCAAGCACGTCAACACTTTCTAGAAACATAAATGGTCTTCTGTGAGGTAATACTTGCTCTATATCTGTTCTGGAGAGATGTTCATGATTCATATAAAACAACACTCAATCAACTTTACGACTGATTATATACCAAAAGCCAAGAAAAAGTTTATGGTATACTAATTTTACCGAATGCTCCTTGTGGTGAAAGTATCCTCCTTCGCCTTACGGCTTCGGCGGGACAAGCCTTACTGTTAGGGAGCGAATGTTGGCAGAAGATTTTCTAGATATGGCTTGGAAAGTTTTATTCTTTCAAACGGCAAGAGGTGAATATCCTGTTAAGGAGTTTATTGAAAAGCAGGACAGAAACACAGTTGCAAAAATTAATCTTTCTATAAGATTGTTAATAGATTATGGTCCGTTTTTAAAACCTCCAGACATTAAAAAGCTACAGAATAAACTATATGAACTCCGCATTCAGGGAAAATCATCAGTAAGAATTTTCTATACAATAGATAAAGGTGAATATTATTTACTCCACGCTTTTATAAAGAAAAGTCAGAAAACACCCCCTAGAGAATTAAAAGTGGCGCTTGACAGAATGAAGAAAATAATATAGCATATATGCTATAAATATAAAATATAGGAGGGGTATATGAAAAGACAACATTTAGATTTTGAAGTATGGGAAAAGGAAGCTTTAAAAGATCCTAAGCTAAGGGCTGAATATGATAAATTACAACCACAGTTTGCTATTCTAAGAGCAAGGATCGAAAAAAGATTAACGCAAAAAGAACTGGCACAAAAAATTGGAACAAAACAATCAGTAATCTCTAGACTTGAATCCGGTAGAGCTAATCCTTCGATTGACTTCCTTAAAAGATTGGCACAAGCCCTAAACTCTCATCTGGAAATTAGATTTACCAATTTTAAATAATCCTGTTATACTTTATTATGCATCTTTTAGGCCAAATATATAAGCAAATTCAGAGTTTAGGCCGTCAGTAAGGAATAATTCAAAGAATTCTTTTAGTTTGTTTAAGGTACTAGCGGATCACTGATGGGAATTTTCCAGAAGTCCCTGAAGACTGCTTCTGGAGGTCTGGAAGAGATTGGACCGTATCAAAGCCCAAATTGTAAGTTGGCACAAGTTGCCGGATAAGAAGAAGAAAAAACGCAAAAATTTTAATGTTCTTCTATATATTTTAACATTGGTGAAATGAAGCTATTGCCAACAACCTGCGTTCGTTTTTCCCTGGATTGTCTAAGCAATAGTTGTGTCTTTAAAAGATATTGCTTACTTGTTTCTAAGCTTTGATGAAGCCAATCAATTATTTTTGGATTTCCCCCAACTTCCTCAAATGAAGAATGGGGAGACAACCCTGCAAAGGAAATAACGTCCCCAGGTACATTAATTATTCCTCTTTTCCAGTCTACTTCAAAATCTCTGACTGAATATGCTCCGCCAAGCCCGTAAGAAAAAACTGGAATATCGCCAATCCTCAAATTAGAGTCAATTGCAAGCAGAGCGATATTTATCACAGGATCAAATGCATTACGATAGTATTGTTCAATTTCTCCAGCCGATAAAACCCTTCTTTGGGAAGCTCGTTCATGGTCAAAAATAATTGCGTTTATAGCTGTTACAAAATCTCCTCTTGGATCGTCGTTTAGTTTTGCTTTTGATTCAAGAACATCCAAGGAGTAACGAAGCAGTCTCTCGATTCGCGAATTTGATAATGAATCTGTTGCAATACGATGGTTCAAATCCTGCACATAAGCGAGGAGATTAATGATCCCTTGAGCATCTCCATCTAATAAATCATCCACAAACTCAACAGTCGTAAAAGATGCGCGCATTACACGGCTACGCTCTGGTCCAAAAAGAGACAAGAGATATAAACCTGCAACCATTTTTGCGTAATTTGGTCTTCTTTTCACCAGATCGACTGCTTCTTTTGCGAGAAATATTTCTGTTTCAATTTCTCTTTTCATCGTAGTACAATTTTAACATATAATATACTTACTGTCCGCTCTGCAAACTTAAAAATCGCGCGTTCACCTTCCCACATGTCAAGTGAGAACTCAAAATGGAAATTTAAATAAATGAGTTTTCGGATATAAGTCTAAAAAATTCTTTTTTGAGATCAACAAATTTACTTCTTTTTAAATATCTTTCCAAATCCTTTTGTTGAGTTTTGTGGCACATAAGAGCTTTTATTTTTTTTGAATAAGTATCTTTTATGTCTATAATTGTTGTAATCTCCCCGTCCGGGGTTCCAATCATTTCCCCAAACGCCTTATATTCAAGGTCTAATTTTTTATACTTAGTAAGATAACTTTGAGGAATTGCAGTATGATAAAGGCAAACTCGTTTTTTTGACATTTTTGAAAATTTCATAAACGCTTTAGTTGCGGCTTGCGACATTGCCTTGTGATCTAGGTGGTTAGATCCTCCGGTTTTGTCAAATGTAATTACGATATCAGGTTTTTCTTTTTTTAGAATTTTTAATATTTTATTTGTTAATTTATTTTTTGGAGTATTAATCAATGTCCCGTCCTTAAATCCCAAAAAGAAAATTTGATCTATGCCTAAAACTTTTGCGGCATTTTTTAGTTCTTTTTGGCGAATAATCCCTAAATCTTCTTTTTTACAAATCCCGTTTGTTTCGCCCCCTTCTCCTTTTGTTGCTGTTATTAGCTTGATTGCTGCGCCGTTTTTTGAAAGCTTGGCGATAGTCCCTCCGCTTGAAAAACTTTCATCATCAGGATGCGCAAATACAAATAGATACTTCATTGTTACATTGAACAATTGTTCAATATCGACTATTATAACATGATGAAACTATACAATTCACTAAGCCGAAAGTTAGAAGAATTTATACCGCAAAAAGCAAACAATGTTTCTCTATACGTGTGCGGCATTACTCCCTATGACACAACGCATTTGGGACATGCCTTTAATTATATTTGGTTTGACGTATTGGTTAGGTATCTTACATTTAAAGGCTATAAAGTTACGTATACCCAAAATGTAACTGATATTAATGATAGGGATAATGACTTGCTAAAGCGTGCCCAAGAACAAAAAATTTCATGGCGCGATCTTTCTGACTTTTGGACAAATAAATTTCTTGGTGATATGAAGGCATTAAATTGGACAATGCCAGTGAATTATCTCAAAGCCTCGGAAAACATAGGTCATATGATTAGTCTTATTCAAAAACTTATTAATAATGGATACGCGTATTCAAAAAACGGAAGCGCATATTTTGACATAAAACGAAAAAAAGATTATGGAAAACTTTCAGGTTTAGGTAAAATAGAAATGCAAAAGATTGCAAGAGAATTTGAAGAGGATGTAGATAATTCTGACAAGAAAAGTCCCCTTGATTTTACATTATGGAAAGCATCTTCAATAAATCAGCCCGACCATATTCCATCTTTTGAAAGTCCTTTTGGATTAGGTCGTCCGGGTTGGCATATTGAGTGCTCGGCTATGGCAACGCTGACATTGGGAGATCAAATAGATATTCATGGAGGAGGAATTGATCTTATTTATCCCCATCATGAAGCAGAGATTGCGGAGTCCGAAGGAGCGACTTTAAAAATTCCCTTTGCAAGGAACTGGATGCATGTTGCGCTAGTTTCCTATCAAGGGAAAAAAATGGCAAAGTCATTAGGAAATTTAGTAATGATTTCGGATTTGCGTCGGAAATTTTCTGCGAATGCAATCCGCTTTGTGCTTTTGTCCCATCACTACAGAGAATCTTGGGAATTTGATGAAAGCAAGCTTTATGAGGCAGAAAAAATTCTTGGTAAGTTAAAAAATGCCGGAGACGACTCTTTGGAACTGAATAAGTTTATTAATTTCATGGACAATGATTTGCAGGCAAATTTAGTATTGAAAAACCCCAAAAGCAGAACGATTCTAAAAATTCTGGGTTTTAAGCAATAAAAACCTTATGAGTCGGTATTCTTAGCTATATAACTAAAGAGTGCGATCGTTCTATTTTGTTATATAGCTTAAATATATCTATACCGATCCCGTATCGGTTTCCTATTGAGGATATGATACACAGACAGTTATTTTAAGTCTATGTATTCCTCAATGTGTCCGAACAAAGGATTTTCATCTGATAAAAGTTGGCTTGAATGCTCATCCAACGACACCCAAACCGGTACTTGAGCCCCCATCATTCTCTGTTTAGCAGTAGTACTTCTATGTGGCAGTTGCATTAATTTAGGCCATCTACTGGTAACATTAGGAGATAAGTAAGCTGCTAATACTCTGCCTAGCGCCACATCTGCTTGCGATAATTTTTCAAAATCTTGAGGTATCATGGCCAGTAGTTCCTCCTGAGAAAGAAAGCGTCTTTTTCCTTCAGAATCCCTTTCCCAAGCTAAAGCACCATACATCTCCTCAAGGATATTAGACCTTTGTACTTCTTTAATTTCCCATTCCATTTCCTCTTTGGAGCTTTCTCCCGTTTCTAGTGTAACAGTTGCTTCTTCTTCGCGGTCCTTTACTTTTTTCCTAATAAGTACTGTTGTCTTATCAACAACAGTAATTGCTATACCACGCACCCAAGTCAGACCTTGTGTAAACCAAACCTTCCCCTTCCTAGGATCAATAAGTATATTGTGATCTTCAAGAAGATAGTTTATTGCGAACTCTTGCTGATCTGCTTTGCCTAGTTGACTTAAGTATTCTCTTAGCAAAGATACTTGCCTTTGAGGAGAAAGTTTAAAATAATCCGACCATTTACCCCAATCAGCAGGAGCTTCTTCTCCGGGTTCCAATCGTTGATAAAGATAGTCACCAAATTTATGTCTGCCTTCTTCCATCAGTAAAGCTCTGCCATAATGAGCAAGAGCGGGTGCATTAACTGTTTCCTCAGGATCTAGCCGCTGCTGTGAAAGGACTTTTAATTCTTCAACTCTTTCTGCAAAAGTTCTGGCAGAGACTTCGTCACTGTCAATAAACCCCACTGAATCATGAATAAACTCAAAAGGGTCGATATCTAAAGCTTTTAACCATCTTTCGTTATGGTTTAAGACAAACTCTTGATAAGCTCGTCCTATTACCGGATCAGTTTTATGGTCGTGATGTAGGCTCATTTCGTAATCAGACCCAGCCTGAGCTAGCGCTCTTTGTGGCATTTTGAAATCTGCCTCAGCTCCAAACCTTCCGCCTGAACCAAAAGGAGCGACACCATCAAGCAATTCGGCTAAGCCATTACCTCTAAAAGACTTATCCAGAAATGCAATATAAGCTGCTGAGCCCTGTTGTTGGGATCTAGCACATAGGAGATTGGCGTCAAGTAAACCTCTTACTTCTTGTCTTTCGTCTAAGACTCCCAGTCTACCCAAAGTAGTAGGCGCTACAGTAATTGCCGCATTTTCTTGAGGTGAATATCTGTCCTGCTCTCTCATTCTATGGGATTATACACAAAAATTTTTGATATTACAATTATGTTTTTGATTGTTATTTAGGCAATAAAATAGCCTTTTGAAAAGAGCATGAAGAAAATGAATAAAAGAACCACAGAAATAACGCAATAAATAATTTTAAAAACTTTACTTTTTATTAAGGCAAGGGAGATGAAAAGAGGAAAGATTGTTAGGACATACCTTGGAAGTCCCGAAAAAGTTCCGGAAGAGACAGGAAGAATAAAGCATAATAATCCAAATAATAAGTAAGAGAATCGTACTTTCTTTTTCCAAACAATAAAAAAAAGACTCAGAGCAAAAATAAAAAAAGAAAGTTCAAAAAAAGCAACCCACCACTCGTAGATTGGTGGCTTAACAGTCATCAATATTTTTATATATCTGAAAACTGTTTGAGGAAACAAAACTATAGAATCAATTGTTCTATTGTTGGCAAAATTTCCTTGAGCAGTAATAAAATAAAATGGATTCCCCCACTTTTGTAAATTGTAAAAAGCGTATGAGATTAAACCCAAAGACACAAGAAATATTGATAATAATTTTGTCAGTGATTTATTTTTTTCATATTTAAAATATTCATAAAGGAGAGCCGGAAGAATGAAAACTCCAACCAGCCTTGTTGCGCTCAAAAATGCACCTATTATTCCCGCCCAAAACCATTTTTTTTTCCTTGCAAGATAAAATGCTAAGAGTGACAACAGTAAAAACAAACCTTCAGAGTAAATTGCTGCAAAGAAAAAAGATGTCGGAAAAATCAGAAGAAAAATAATACTTAAGTATGCGATTTTTTCTGAATAGTCAATTCTTATAAGTTTGTAAAAGAATATTAATGACACCACTAAGTAAAAAGAAACCAAAATTATTCCGGCAAAATAGTCAATTACTAGAGATGTTTGGTACGAAAAACCGGAAAATGGAAAACTTAATAAGTTAATAGAAAGAGGAAAAAGTGGAAAAAATCCTGCATTTACAGTGTATCCTTTTGCGGTAATTAACAAATAATAAGCTCCATCAAAATTTGCGAACGGATACAATAAAAAATTAGAAATTACACTTCCCTTTTCAAGAAAATAAGTATAGAGCGTATATTCATATCCTGTCCTAGGCTTTAGAAAAACTTCCGATATGATAAGAGGGAGCAGCAAAAAAATCCTCCAGAGTAAAAATAACAATATAATTCTTTTTATCACCAATGCTTAGTTTATCACAATGATATAATGAGCTTCATGAAAAAAGCGTTATTGCTATTCACATTTTTTATATTTGTAGTATTAATTACTCTTTTTCTTTCTCAAATTTATTTCATCAAACAAGATTCAAATAAAAAGCTTGTAAAAGCGGCAATTAGCACTCCAACTTTAACTCCGACCCTTACTCCTACTCCCTTTGTTGTTTTTAGAAAGGCATCCTATAAAATTGCTATTTTTGGGGACTCTATGGTAGATACCATGGGAGAAAAACTAGAATATTTACAAAAAAACCTTTCCGATAAATATCCCCAAACAAAATTTAATTTATATAATTATGGGATCGGAGGACAAAATATTGAGCAGGGGCTTGCCCGTTTTGAAAGCTCATTTGTCAATCGCGAAAGGCAATATCCTCCAATTCCCGTCCTTCTCCCTGACGTTTTAATTATTGGATCTTTTGCTTATAATCCTTTTCCAACTCACGATAGGAATAAGCATTATGCACTTCTTAAAGATCTAATTATAAAAGCTAGGAATGTATCTCCCAATATTTATCTTTTGGCTGAAATTGCTCCTCTTAAGATAGGTTTTGGAAAGGGAAAAAATGGGGTAAATATGGAAGAGAGCGTTGCTTTCACGCACGCTAGTCATATCGTAGAACAACTGGATGACGTAATTAACTTATCAAACGAGGAGAACATTCCCCTAATCAATGTTTATTACGAATCTAGATCTGATGGATCGTTTGGAAATCCATATTTGGTGAATTCCGACGATGGAATTCACCCATCAGAGGCTGGACACAATTTTACCGCAGAATCAATTGTGGAAAAAATTAAACTCGAATAAAATTTATGATAAAAGTTGTATTTCTTATTTTAACAGTTATATTTAGTTTTGGGCTTTGTGTCGGAAATGCTCACGCTACTGACGATCAGTTCACGATTGCAAACAATAAATTTGGCGTTCACATACTTTTTACAACAGAATTGTCAGATGCCGCAAGGCTGGTTAATTCCAGCGGAGGAGATTGGGGATACATAACAATTCCTATTCAAGCAGGAGATAAAGATCTTGACAAATGGCAAAAATTTATGAATGAGGCAAAGGAAAGACATATCATCCCAATAATTCGTCTGGCATCTGAAAATTATTATTTTGATACTAGGGTGTGGCGAAAACCTGCGTACGACGATCTATTGGATTTTGCAAACTTCTTAAACTCTTTAAACTGGCCAATAAAAAATAGATACATTGTAATTTTTAATGAGGTAAATAGGGGTGACGAGTGGGAAGGAGTTCCAAATCCAAGCGAATACGCAAAAATACTAAGTTATGCCTTTGATGTATTCAAGCAGCGAAGTGAAGATTTTTTCATAATTTCTGCTGGGCTGGATAATGCAGCGGCAAATGTGCCAGGAAAATCACAAAATCAATATGATTTTATGGTTGAGATGAACAATGAAATTCCTGGAATTTTTGGTAAAATTGATGGATTAGCTAGCCATTCATACCCAAATCCTGCCTTTTCCACTGCCCCCTGGATAGTCACAAATAAAAGTATAAGTAGTTTTAAATTTGAACAAGAACTTTCTTATGAACTTTCTGGAAAGAAATTGCCCGTATTTATTACCGAAACCGGTTGGTCGAAAGATAAATTACCTGAAAATCAAATTGCCTCTTACTTTAATTATGCTTTTGGGTCTTTATGGAATGATGAAAATGTAATAGCTGTAACCCCCTTTCTTCTTCATGCAGGAACACCGCCTTTTTCACAATTCAGCCTCTTAGATGGCGGGGGGGATTACAATGAAATATCGAAAATGTTGCAGAAAATCCCGAAAATAAAGGGTAAACCAATAGAAGGCCCAAATTTTTCTTTTGAGTCATCTAAAAAAACGCAAGTTCAAGCCCAAATTTTTCCTCAAAAAAATCAATACGACAACCCATCTTTTGCGAAAAGAAAGGTTATTACGACCTTTCTAAAATGGCTTTTTAAGCTTGGGAGCTAGGACTTTAGGCATTAAAGTGATTTATTGTGATATAATAGATTATTCTTAGGAAACGTAATATGAATATAAAAGATCCGTCAATTGGACTATTGAATAGTCTTACGCATGGAACAATAACAGTAGAAAAGTCAGTATGGTTAATAAAAGATTTTTTGGAAGAAAAACCAGAAAACGAATATAGCCTTGTTATCGGAACTGATTCTCATGAGAGGACAAGTGAGGGTGAAGCAAAAACTATAAGTTTAGTTACCGCGGTTCTTGTGCATAGAAAAGGATTTGGAGGAAAGTATTTTTGGACCAGAAAAGATGTACAAAATATCCACAGTTTACGAGAGAAAATTTATGCCGAAACCTTGGAATCTCTAAGTTTTGCTTTATTTTTCGTTCCCCTCCTAAGAAAGTCTTTAAATGGAAATTCTCCTTTATACAATCTTGAGATTCATATTGATGTTGGAGAACATGGAGATACAAGGGACATGATAAAAGAGGTTGTAGGAATGGTCACGGGAAATGGTTTTGTTGCAAAGACAAAACCGCAAGCATATGGAGCCACTTATGTCGCAGACAAACACACTTAGAAATGTCAAAACGCAAAAGTGAAAACTCAAAATTGGAATGGGAGAATGCGAACGAAATTAAAAAAGACATAGTAAAAATTTTAAAAATATTGGATTTTTCCCACATTGACTCTTCAAGAATTTTTTGCTTTAGAAGTTTTGGCTCAAAATCCAGATCTTATGCCAGGATTTGGGCAATGCCAAAAATATTTCAAAGGGCTTTGAGTATTAAACCCGCCTACGTTATTGAAGTTTTGTCCAAATATTATGACAAATTGGATGATGATTCAAAAAAAAGAGTCCTCATTCATGAACTCCTGCATGTCCCCAAAAATTTTTCAGGCGCTCTTCTTTCTCACCGCAGCCGTCACCGTCATCTGCAATCAGAGGTCAACAAATTATTTGCAGAATACAAGAAAAAATCATGATTACGATTATTCATGGTGACGACATATTGCAATCAAGAATCTATTTTCAAGAATTAAAACACAAACAAAAAGATTTAGTTTTGTTTGATGTTAACAAATTAACAATTACTGAACTTGTACAAAATATAGAAGGTTCAGGCCTATTTGGATCAGCAAAAACAATATTTATAGAAGAATTTCTTACGAAATTTAAACAAACAGATAAAGAATCAAAAGAAATTCTAGATTTTATTATCAAAAATTCAGAAGATGCAAATTTTGTTTTGTGGGAATCAAAAGAAATTCTAAAAAGAGATTTATCCTTATTTAAAAGTCCAATTGTTAAATTTTTTAAACTTCCTAAAAATGTTTTCTTATTTTTAGATAACTTAAAACCTGGCAATTCAAAAAGCTTGCTCAATTTATTTCACCAGGCATTGGAGTTAGGAATAAAAGAGGAGTTAATTTTATTTATGATTCAAAGACAGTTTCGTATACTTCTGGCATTATCCGATTCAAACTCTGCTGAATCTATTGATGAGCTTATCCGTCTTGCTCCTTGGCAAATCGGAAAATTAGAAAAACAAGCTAAATCATTTGACATTAATTCTCTTAAAAAAAATTATAAAAAACTCTATGAAATAGAGCTTGCGCAAAAAACCGGCTCTTCGCCATTATCTTTGATACAAAACATTGACTTTTTATTATTGGAAATGTAACATAAAAAAATGAATATAAACGCCTCAATATTCAAAGGTTACGACATCCGCGCAATATATCCAACAGACATAAACGAAGAGAATATAATACCTATTATCAGGGCAATTTACACTTTTTTGATAAGAGACTACAAAGGGAATAAACCTTTTTCACTTGTTGTCGGAAGAGACATGCGGATTTCTTCTCCTTCTCTTACCAAAGCAGCGATTAAAACCCTACTTGATGTTGGCGCAAACATAATAGATATTGGTGTTGTTTCTACTCCAACATTTTATTTTTCTGTTTCACATTACGGATACGATGCGGGGATTCAAATTACAGCTTCTCACAATCCAAAAGAGTGGAATGGCGTAAAAATAGTCAAAAAAGGTGAAAAAGGTATCATAAAAATAGGTAAACCTACCGGCCTTGAAGAGATTAAGCAAATAGCACTTGCTGGAAGATTTATTAATCCCTCAGGCGCAGGAACCATTTCGCAAAAAACCGGGATTTTGGGAGATGAAGTTAAGAATTCTTTAAAAATTGTTGGAAATCCAGTTATTAAAAAATTCAAAATAGTTGCTGATGCCGCAAACGCAATGGGATCTCAATATATATCAGCCTTATTTAAAAAAGTTCCGGCTGATTTAGTAGAAATGAATTTTGAATTAAATGGAACATTTCCTGCCCATCAGCCAGACCCGCTTCAGAAAGAAACTCTCGTTGATTTACAGAAGAAAGTCGTTGAAGAAAAAGCAGATCTGGGGTTGGCGCCAGACGGAGACGGAGATCGCTTATTTTTTATTGACGAAAAAGGCGATATTGTTCCCCCGACCATTATTACCTCTATTGTTGCAAAAGATTTTTTAAAAAAATATAAAGGAGAAAAAATCTTAATTGATATCCGCTATATCCTGACTCCTCAAAGAATTGTTAAAGAAAGCGGGGGCGTAACACAAATTACCAAAGTTGGGCACGCATATATCACCGAGGCAATGAATGCAACCGGAGGAATTTTCGCAGGAGAATCCTCTGGACACTATTTTTTTAGAGAAACAGGAAATGCTGAGTCTCAACTACCAATTATATTGACGGTGTTAAAAGTTTTAACAGAAGAAAATAGGCCTTTTTCAGAAGTTGCTGAAGATTATCGAAGGAGTTTTGAATCAGGAGAATTTAATTTTAAAGTAACAAATTCAGTTGAGATAATGGAAGCATTAAAGCAAAAGTATTCAGATGGAGTTTTGGATCCAATGGATGGAATAGCAATTAATTATCCCAAATGGCGCTTTTCTGTCAGAACTTCAAATACAGAGCCTCTTTTAAGACTCAACCTTGAGGCAGATCATAAAGACACAATGGAGGAGAAAAGAGACGAAATTCTAAATCAAATTAGATCCCTCGCAAAATAAGATCCTTGATAATTTTGCAAAATACCCTGATAATAATTCTATGGGGTCAAATTCCAGTAATATTATAAATTTTTCCCAAATTGATATGTATGATTTGGATTTAATAGGCGAAAAAGCGAATGAGATATCGCAGTTAAAGAATCTTGGCATTCCGATTCCTGATGGATTTGTTATTCTTCCCAATTTTAATTTATCGGAGAGTTTGGTTAAAGAAATCCACGATGCTTACAAAAAACTTTCCAGTGTATTTAAAGAAACATCTTTAAATATAATTTCCTCTCCTTCTTCAAATAGTAAATTTATAATATTTAAAAACGTGAAAGGTGATGCAAACCTTATTATGAAAATAAAAGAAATTTATAAATTTCATTCAGGTAAGCCTGTTGCGATTGTAGTTCAAAAAAATATCCAATCAAAAATAAAAGGAAAAATAACTACGAATAATCCGACCAAAGAATTAGAGCACCTGGCTAAAAAGATAAAAAATCATTTCTATTTTCCTCAAGAAGTAGAATATGTTATTGAGAAAAGTAAAATCTTCGTAACTCAAGTAATGCCATTTACGGGCGTAGTTAGGGAATTTGCAAAAAACGAACAACTATTGGACAATTTTAAAAAAGCAATAATTAAGGGAATTTCTGTAAACCCAGGAATTGTTACCGGGTCTGTGAAATTAATTAACCGTAACTTTGTTTATGTAAAAAAATCTGAAATTGCAGTAATTAAAAATTTAAACAATGCTTTGTTTAATAAAATAAAATTGGCGAGAGGGATTGTCGCAGAAACTTTCTTACATTCTTCAATTGATAGACTAAACT
>Ga0213870_1000342_pt1 | contig 23230 bp, 18 predicted proteins | sample WICALVC2017_Meta_FD_160119 | JGI IMG/M metagenome (GOLD analysis project Ga0213870, IMG submission 160119) | Freshwater microbial communities from subterranean cave lake in Wind Cave National Park, South Dakota, United States - WICALVC2017 | ecosystem: Environmental > Aquatic > Deep subsurface >... | reverse complement strand
TTCCAACAATTTATATTGGACTTAAAATTATGGGGGCTTTGCATTTTATTATTTCAATGCCTCCGCATTTTTTTCATTTTTAGTTTGTCTCATTATATTGCGGACGATTCTTCTCTGGGCGATATTCTAAAAACGATCCTCAGCGGTCTTCGATTTGATTCCGCGATTGCAACCTACGCCGTATCTATTCCTTTTCTTTTGATTACCCTGCCTTCTTATTTTTTTGATCTTACGGGTGTTGCCCGCAGGTTGCGTTTTATTTCGGGAGGCATTGTTGTTCTGCTGACATCTTGCATCTTTGTCATCAGCATTGAATATTATAAGGAATACCACGACGTCTTTAATCATTTTTTATTCGGTCTGATCTACGATGACAGGACTGCGATTTTCAAAACCATCTGGGCAACGTATGGAATGCAGGCGCTGTTTTATTTGTTCGGAATGGGTGTTTTGTTTTTTTTATATAGTACGGTTGGGGCGCGTTTTCTAGGACAATCTATCACGGAAAAATCGCATACTCTGTCGACTAAAATTTTGATCACGTTTTTGGCGTTGATATTCCTCGTGGTCGCAGGAAGAGCCAGTATCGGACGCAGGCCAATTCAATTAAAAGATGCGGGGGTCACAGCGGATCCGTTTTTGAACAAGGCCGAATTAAATCCATACACTGCGCTACGCTATGCAATACAGCATCATTTAGAAATGGAAAAAGCCGATGGGTTGAATAAATATATTGACGGCGATTTGAAAAAGGCGGCACAATTTTATTTTCCAGAAGCAGTCCCCAGTAATAATCTTGACGATTACGCAATCAAACGCGCGCAAGGGTCAGCCCTTGCGCAACCAGAACATATTTTTTTAATTGTTATGGAGAGTTATGGAACATGGCCACTGCTTGAAAAATATTCGAATTTTGGTGTGAGTGAGGGGCTAAAACAATTGGCGACAGAAGGGATTCTCATTTCTGCGTTTTTACCTGCTTCAACAGCGACGGAAGGATCGCTGGGCGCAATCATTATCGGATTGCCTGATGTTGGAATAAACACGAATTATCGGCCCAGTACGCGTGTCCTGTATCCCTCTGCGATTGCCCATCAATTTAAACAGTTGGGGTATAAGACGCAAATGTTTTATGGCGGCTACCTGTCATGGCAACGGATTTCTGACTTTGCGAAAGACCAAGGCTTTGATACGGTGTATGGTGCGGCCAATATGGGAGATTGGCTAACGACCAAGGAATGGGGTGTAGACGATGATCTGTTATTTGATTTTATCGGCGCACAACTCAAAAAAACAGAACCCACTTTTAACTTAATTATGTCCACAAGCAATCATCCCCCTTTTAATGTTGACCTCAAGAAAAAAGGAATCGCGTTGAATGGCATTGCAAAAGAACTTGCAGCTTATAAAGAAGCGCCCATGACGGCACAAGAGTTAGGACATTTTAAGTATGCCGATCAGGCATTGTTGAAATTTGTTAGAAATATGGAAAAGCAGTTTCCGAATAGTTTATGGATCATCACCGGGGATCACTACGGACGTCGGCATGTTGTTCCGAATCCCCCTTTATTTGAAAGGACTGCTGTGCCTTTGGTCTTATATGGCAAGCAAGTTTTAGGCAATTATAAATTTTCCGACAATGCCGCGGGAAGCCATATTGATATTGCGCCGACCCTTATTGAGATGATTGCGCCAAAAGGATTCCAGTATTATTCGTATGGCAGAAATATATTTGATCGTCATGCGCTACAGTTAGGGCTTGGGAGAGGAACAGTGATCACCCCGCATCAGATTTTATCTATAGAGGATGGCGCCTTTGACCGCGTGCCCTTCAACCGACAGAATAATATGGGAAGCGATAACCCCAACAACCTATTGCCCCACTATAAAAAAATCTATAATACCGCGATGGGTTTAGCCTGGTGGCGCATTATGAATGGGCCAAAGTTGCCTTTAGCGCCATAAAAAAATGAAGTCTCATTCCAAAATAAGAGATTGGGGGGGAATGGGTTTTGAACATTAAGCTTAACTCTTTTCAAGTAACCAGTCCCGTAACGGCCTGCACTGTACAGTACGTCCATCTTTTTTTATTGTTCGTTTTTCGTCCCATGTTAGCACGGTCATTTTTTTTACTTTCAACTCATCACTTGCTTCCACCAAAGCTTTTACTTCCCTCTTCTCAACATCAGGATTCTGAATGTCATAGCAGACTTGTATGAGGTCCGTAACCTCTATTCCTTGTTTTACAATAAAATCAACTTCACGATCGTTTCGCGTTTTGTAATAAAACAAGTCTCTATTGGGCTTCACGCCTCGCTTTGCAAGTTCAGTAAAAACAAGATTCTCCATGAGCTTACCCTTATTGGGAGAATACTGAATGGCCTTCGCGTTTATAAAACCATTATCAACCGCGTAGACTTTTCGAGGTGATTTTATGCGTTGTACAGATTTTGGAGAATATCGGAGCAAAGAAAATACAAGATAGGCCTCTTCCAAATACTTGATGTATTTCTCAGTGGTAGAAGCACTCTTCAGGTTCAGAATCTCAAGCAACTTGCGTACCGTATAGAGATTCGCAAAATTATTGATTAAGTACGCCCCAAGGTTGCCTATTTGCGTTGAGAATTTAACCTTATGTCTTTTCACGATGTCTTTGAAAAGGAGCGCGTCAAATAAGACCTCAAGATAATCTTTAGGGTTAATATTGCTTACGACAACTTCAGGGAACCCGCCATTCATTAAATAATCTTCCATTAGATTGAGGAGCGCGCCACGCTGTTGCGGTAAGGCGCTATACTCCAAATCTATTTGAAACTTTTTTGCCCTAAGAAATTCATTGAAATTAAAGGGTAGTATTTCTATAGGAATGTGTCTGCCTGTTAAATGTGTGGAGAGTTCTTTGGAGAGTAGGTGCGCATTTGATCCAGTGAGCACCAGATTGTATCCTTCCCTGTGCAGTCGGTTCACAAACAACTCCCAATTTGGAAGGTTTTGTATTTCATCAAAAAGAATCGTCTTGGTCTGCCCGTACGCGGCATGTAATTCCTTCATGAGTTCATGGGTGACAATGCCTTCTGCACGCAACAAGACCTCATCAAAATTGAAATACATAAACGGACGATCTTTCAAAAGCAGCAGAGAAAAAACAGATTTCCCTGCGCGCCTAGGACCAAGCACTACTTTTATCAACTTTGAATCCAGCCATTTTTTAGCAAATGGTTCTTTGGTACGACCTATGTATGAAAGTGTCAGAAGTTGCTCTTTCTGTAATTTTTGTCTGCAAACTATATCTTTAAACATATTATTTTTCTTTTACTGGACAAAATATATTGTTTTTGTCCAGTACATGTATTATATTGGACAGGAAAAGCAAAGTCAATCTCATAGGACCTCTCAAAATATGCTATAGGATTTCGGGATCAATAAAGATGCAAACCATATTCATTGAAATGGAACGATTAAGAAATATCCATAGTGGGTTGGGACAATTCTGTCTGAATCTTGGAAATGGGTTAAGTCGTTTACTACGAGAAGAGGCAAAACTGCATTTTTACGTTCCAAAGCCATTAAAAAACACCTTTGGCAACCAGCATCAATATCATGCTGTTTCGGCTTTACATAAAATCTTTCCTGTTTCTTTTGAGAAATTTGATCTTTGGCACTGCACACATCAAGAGTCAAACTATTTGCCAAGTCACCAACAGACAAAACTCATTCTAACGATCCACGATTTAAATTTTTTGGAAAAATATAAGAGCAACTTCAAAAAGAAATTACGACTCAAAAGAATTCAGGGAAAGATCAACCGGGCATCCGCCCTTGTTTTCAGTTCAAAATATACTGAAGGGATGGTCAGGAAATATCTGTCTGTCCCCAATATTCCAGTGAAAATTATTTATCTTGGACAGGACATCAAAGAATTTCCATTGGCTTTGCCATTATGCTTGCCCTTCTTACCAGATGGGAAATTTATTTTTTCCATTGGCATTGTCAATCCGAAAAAAAATTTTTTAGTTCTGCTGAATTTATTAAAATACCAGAAAGAGTTTAGTCTGGTAATTGCCGGAGACAACACCCATGCTTACGCAAAAACCATTCTTGATACCGCAAAAAAAATGAATCTTTCAGCCAGGGTATTTCTTCCGGGCACGGTAGATGAACCCACAAAATGCTGGCTTTATAAAAATTGCGCGGCCTTTGCCTTTCCTTCATTGAGTGAGGGATTTGGACTGCCGGTGGTTGAAGCCATGCGTTTTGGCAAACCTGTTTTTTGTTCAGATAAAACATCCCTGCCTGAAATTGGCGGCCACGAGGCATTCTACTGGCAAAACTTTGAACCCGATGATATGAATGACGTTTTTGAAAAGGGAATGCACGCATACAGCAAAGACAAGGAAAAAACAGAACGGATTAAAAAATGGGCATCGCAATTTAGCTGGGAAAACACAGCAAAGGCATATTGGACGCTTTATGCTGAATTACTAATGAAGGCAGACAGGGCCGCAACCGTAAAAACATAAAATGTTGTAGGGAGGGTTAGCAAAAACATTGTCTCGGTTAAACAAAAGACGGAAAAGCATACAATAAGAATAAGTCCTGCCATTCCAAACGTTTTTTGAGATGCATTCCCTTGTTGAATGGCCAGAGTGAACACTCGGGCTGGATAGATAAAAATCAGCAACAGCGCAATCAATCCCAATAACCCTTGTTTGGCTAGGATATCCAAGAAGTCATTGTGCGCGTGATCGTGTTCTGTCGCCGTTTTGTCAATCATGTTTGTAGACACCATCTCCTGTGTGGCAACAATAAATCGCGTGTGTCCGACACCCAGAATCGGATGATTGAGAAATATGTGGGCTGAAGCTTTCCACAACTCAAACCGTGTTCCAACCGATGTTCCCCTGTAACCGGCTTGGTATTGTCTGATATCACTGATGGCGGCCGTCGCGCGTTCATGCCCTCCGCCGTAAGAAAATAATGTCGCCGCTAGAATACTTGCCAATACGAGGGCGGTTTTTACACGTTGCGGAACATCTTTAAGGGATTGAAAATTTTGTCGGTGGAGACAGTACAGGAGAATGGGGATCGCAGGCCAGCCTCCTCTCGCCCCCGAAATAATGGACCCAATGATGCCCAGCCCAAACGCAAATAGCGGAATAAGATAGCCCCGCCGGAACCTTCTAAAATAGGGTAGCCCCGCCGCAGAAATCCCGCCCAGAACCAGACTGATATCGCCAAACCGAATATGATGCATATATCGGCTATCATCAAAAGGGATCCCCAGAATAAATTGCCGATGCATCGCAATCAGCCCCCCACCCATTGCCCCTACTGCCATGCCAAACCAAAATGCGCCCTGCGAAGGGGGAAAACGGCGCAACAACAAATAGACTGGTATGGCCAAAATAAAACGGCTAGGCGTATCAAATTCGGAAAATTTGTCTCCGAACCAGAGAATAGATAAAAGCGAAACAGCAGCAAAAAGGCCAAAGGCCATCAATAACCGTTTCTCCGTTGTGTCAAGCGGGGAAATAACACGATCTCTCGCAAGGACAAAAAGACCTATCAAAAAGAGCAGACCCGTGCCAATTCCAATGCTATGAGGAAGGGTAATCGCGGCAGAAGGGATCAAAAAGACCAGAAGATTTATGAATGAAGAGATTGAAAATGTCATGTCAGAGTATTCGTCTTTAGGGCACGATAGTAACACGATTCCGCACGAAAAAGTGCCAATATCAGCCCAACTTTTCCATCTAAAAATCCCAATTTAAGAATATAGGTATTGAAAAATGTCCAGCATGAGTGCAATAGAGCAGTGATGAACCCCTCGACTCGGCCTTCCAAAACCCTGAGTTTCGCCGCTTCTGTTGTATAGAGATTGAGCTTCTCCAGCATCTCATTAAGATCATAGTAGGACGCATGTTGTATCGGAAAAGAAAGCTTGCCAACAGGCCCGTTTATGATGACATTCGTATGAACGGGAACCTCATTAAACTTTCCGAGCGTTTTTTTAAAAAGACGCAGATGAGCGCTGTTCCATCCGCCATATCGAACGATTTTTCCAAAACAGATCATTTGAAAGGGGATACTATATGCGGCTTCTTTTTCTGCGTGAATAGCGGAGATTATTTCTTTCTGCAACGGATCGGGAATCCATTCATCTGCGTCAAGCGATAATATCCATTCTCCTGTAGCTTCTTGCAGGGCGCGATTTTTTTGCTGTCCGTCGCCGGGCCAATCGGTTTCAAAAACCATTTTTGTATATTCCCGACAGATGGCAGGCGTTCCATCTGTACTGCCGGAATCAAAAACCACAATTTCGTCCGCAAAACGAACCGATTCAAGACAGCGGCGAATATCACGCGCTTCGTTATGCGCAACAATAATCACAGACAGTTTGGTCATATTTTTATCTTAAGAATTGCTTGGGCATTTGAGACTTTTCCCAAAACCTTTCTTACCTTCTCCAAAACCTCTTCCACGGTGATTCCAGTCATGCAGTGGTGGTTTACTGGACAGACACGAAAATCGCAGGGAGAACAGTTTACGGCATGATACACCATGGCGTCCAATGGCCCGCCCGGAAACGAAAGGGAGGGCGGTCTTGGGCCATAAATGGCAACCTGTGGAATTTGAAGGGCAGACGCAATATGCACAGGGCCAGAGTCGTTTGTAATGCAAAGATCGCACAACGAAATCACCGCAATCATTTCTCTAAGAGAAAGTTTTCCGATAAAATTGATCGGCTGTGATTTCATTTCTCGCAAGACTGCCGCGCCCGCGGAAAGATCATTTGGCCCGCCCAGCAAAAGAATTTTAGCCCGATATGTTTCTACCAAACTGTCTGCAACAGCAGAAAACCTACCGGGAAGCCATGCCTTTGCCGGCCCCTTTGCGGTTCCGGGGCTGATGCCAACAACAAAATCTCCCGCACAGATTCCAGATGATTCCAACACCCTACGCGCCGCCACAATCTCGACTTCCGTCAGAATAATATACGGGGGTCGCGCAAAGACTGCTACCCCCATCTGCCGGACGATATGTAAATACGCCTCGCGTTGGTGCAGTGGCGCAGATTCTATTTTCAGGGGATGAGTTAAAAACAATCCACGGGAATCCGTGTTATAACCGATTCTGTACGGTATGCCGGAAAGCGTTGCGAGGAGGGCCGATTCAAAGGCATTTTTAAATAGGACAGCCATATCAAACCGCTCTTTTCGGAGGTGCAATGCAAGTCTTAAGAATCCTACGAAGCCCGCATGTTTTCCGGGATCTTCGTAGATAATAATTCGATTGATTTCGGGGTGATGAAAAAAAATTGAGGCGACTGTAGGCTTGGCCAACAGGGTAATTTCCGCATCTTTAAAATGTGCCCTTAACGCAGAGAGCGCGGGAATCGCCATGATCCCATCCCCAACCCAATTCGGAGCGCGAACCAAAAGTTTCTTATCCATCGGACGATACGATCCGCTTGGTCTTCCATCGGCGATGAATCCAAAGCCATTGGTCCGGGGTGCGCGCAACATGCGCTTCAATGATTTTTGTAAACAGAGCGGTTGCCGTTTGCATATCGGCCTTGTGAGATCCTGTCTTTTCCCATGTCAGGGGCGGATCAATCGTCATGCGATGGCCTGCTCGGCCTCCTTTTTCTCGTTGCATAAAGACAGGAACAACCGTTGCGCCCGATCGTATGGCGAGCAAGGCCACGCCTTTATTGGTCGCGGCGGGACTCCCGAAAAAATCAACAAATACGGCATATTCTTCATGCGTATTTTGATCCAACAAAAAACCAACCGCCGCACCATCGCGCAACAGTTTTAGAATCTGGTGCGTATCTTCTCCCTTGTTGATCACCCCCATTCCATTTTGCTCGCGCCAACTTTTGGTCATCTTATTGAGATAGGGATTATCCAGCGGCCGCACAGTGCCGTAAATACGCAACGAGTGTGCCCAAAAAGCCTTTGGAATGATTTCCCAATTCCCCAAATGCGCGGTTAAAATAATAACCCCTTTGCCCGATTTTAATGCCTCAACATAATGCGAAAGGCCATCCACCTTGACCCATTCCCGAATCTTTTCTAATGACAGATGCGGCAAGTAGATTGATTCGGCCAAAGATCTCCCATGACTTTTGTACGAATTTCTTGCAATTTGTTTTAGTTCTGAAAGCGTCTTTGTCGTTCCAAAGGCAATCTGAAGATGTTCTAGTGTGAGCCTTCTGTGTCGCGCATCTACAAGATAGTGAATATTGCCCAAAAGAGACCCCACCCAAACCCCCAACCGCAAAGGGAGAATCCTAAGCAGGCCAATCAGCAGACAGACCATGACGTATTCAAATTTATGTTTCATGTTGTAAAATACTGTTCCCAAACGGTCGGTGGCTCTCTAAATAAAATTTCAATGCGAAGCGCAAGGAGTTCAATGTTAGGCGCTAAGAACGATTCTATTTTAACCGCGTCCTTTTCAGTCGTCACAATAAATTTCACGCCCAGCCGCTTACTTTTTTCTCCGATCTTTTTGATATCCTCTGCCGTGTAGTTAAAGTGATCCCGAAAGACAATCGCCTCGGCGATATCCGCCCCTAAATCAGTCAGCATTTTTAGAAACGAATCTGGATTGCCGATGCCGCAAAAAGCAAAAATCTTTTCACCCTTCAAATCAGAGGGGAGATGAGACACCCCTGTTTGAATGGAAATCAGCGCAACGGGAGAAAAACTTGTATGCAGTGTTGGCCCTGTCCACGGGAGATGATGCGCATCTTTTGGGTCATCGTTTGCCTTGCACTCCTGTCGTGTTAAAACAACAACGTGGGCGCGGGATACAGCAGAAACATCTTCCCGCAGACGCCCTTTTGGGAACAGCGCATAATTTTGCTGTGTGGTATCGGACAACAACACGTCCAAATCGCGATGAAGGCGGCGGTGCTGAAAACCGTCATCCAGCAAAATCAGGTTCACCTTAAATTTTTCAATCAGCAACTGACAGCCCTGAGAACGATCTTTTGAGACGGCAATGGGAATCTGATGCAACCTTCTTGCCATCATGATCGGCTCATCGCCACACCGTGCGGCTGACCCGAAAACGGTTGTGCCGTCTGATACCAGCACGGCAGACTCTGTATAATTACCTTTGTATCCGCGGCTAACAATACCCACCGTATATCCGCGTGCTTGATAAAAATCAGCCAGAAAAATTGTAAACGGCGTTTTGCCTGTTCCCCCCACCGTTAAATTTCCAACACTCACAACAGTCGCACCCACCCGTTTTGGGATAATAAACCCCTGCTCATACAAAAAATTCCAACACCGCCAAAATAAAAAATAGATGCCAGCCAAAAGACTTAGGATTATTACAGAGACACGCATCATTCTTTTTCCAGCGGCCCAACGAGGCCGCTAATACCGCTGGGGGTCGGCACCCCCCCCCCGCCCTCAAATTGCATCAAATAAATTTTTTTATATGGGCCATTGCGTTGGATAAGTTCTGCGTGGCGTCCCATCTCAATAATTTCCCCCTGTTCCATCACCAAGATACAATCTGCCTTCATCACGGTTGAGAGCCGATGTGCGATCACAACGGTTGTCCGATGTTGCATCAGATTGGACAACGCTTTTTGCACAAAGAATTCTGATTCGGAATCCAACGCAGAAGTGGCCTCGTCCAATATGAGTATTGGCGGATTTTTAAGCAGGGCACGTGCAATCGCGAGACGTTGCCGTTCCCCTCCTGATAAATTCGTTCCCCCATTTTCAATCCGTGCCTGATACCCATTTTGCATTTTTTGAATAAAAATATCGGCATAAGCCAATTTTGCCGCGTTCATAATCTCTTCATGGGAAGCAAACAATTCATTTATCCCGTTTCCACCGTAGCCAATATTCCATGCAATCGTTTCGTTAAAGAGCACCACTTCCTGACTGACAATGCCAATCTGCTTCCTCAACGACGCCAATAAAATATCGTTAATGGGAATGCCATCCAACAAGATTCTGCCTGACGTGGGTTCGTAAAATCGGGGCAATAGATTGGCGAGCGTGCTTTTTCCCGCGCCGCTGTGTCCCACCAACGCAATCGTCTGGCCTGCTTTTACCACAAAATTGATCTTCGTCAAGGCAGAGGTACTGACGCCACCATAAGCAAAAGAAACATTCTGAAAGGCAATCTCGCCTTCTGCCACGTCCATCTCTTTTGTCCCCGTATCTTGTTGTACTTCATTTTTTTCGTCCAAGATAGCAAAAACGCGTTCTGCCCCCGCAATCGCCTGTTGCAATATATTATTGGTTGACGCCAGCACTTTAAGAGGCCCATACATCAACATGGTTGCCGTGAGAAAGGAAAAAAACTTCCCCGCAGTCATCGTGCCTGCGATCACTTGAAAACCGGCATACCCAATAATAATTGCAACGCCAATCGCACCTGCCGTTTCCATCAGCGGGGTCGCAATTTCCGAAAAAGTGATGGCCCGAAAAATCTCCTTAAAATAAGCGCGATTATTCTTTTCGAATCGGTCGGATTCAGCCTGTTCTTTTCCAAAGGCCTTGACAACCCGAACGCCCGCGAGGGTCTCTTGCAGGTGCGATGAAATCTCTCCCATCTTTTCTTGTCCAGAAGTAGCATACTCGCGAAGACGCATTCCGATTTTGGCAAGCGGAATGATAAAGAGCGGCACCACAACAATGGCCAAAAGCGCGAGCTTTGCATTTTGATAAAGAATAACCCCTGCTAGCGCGATAAGTGTCAACGGTTGCGCAACCAATGTCTTTAAACCCGTGGAGACAGCCGTTTGCATCATGGCCACATCATTGAGAATGTACGACATGAGCCGTCCTGTAGGATTCTTCGCATGCGCACCCACCGGCAAAAGAATGAAATGACGATACAGTATTTCACGAATATCACTGACAATTTTCAAGCCGATATATCCCCACAAGGTTGTTTGCCCATAAGAGGCAAGCCCCTTTAAAAGGGACAGCACAATAATGGCCGCAGGCAGAATGGTGAGCATAAACCGATCCTTCTTGATAAAAAGATCGTCTAAGAGCGGTTGCATCAGCCAAGCATAGACACCCGTTAAAATGGCAAAAAAAACGCCACACACAAGCGCGCCAATGATGTGGAGGCAATACGGTTTGAGATAGGAGAGTAATCGCAAATAGAGTTTCATATTGCCTTATAAATAATCTCTGCGGCGCGGCGTGAGGCATTTTCTTGCCCTAACAATGCGGCGGTCTGATGTAGCCCCGCCTGCATTTTATCACGCATTGCGGTGTCTAATAAAATGCGTTTTATCTCTCCGCAAATGCGAACAGGGGTTGCGTCGTCCTGAATCAATTCAGGCACCACGTTTTTTTGAGCGACGATATTCACCAGTGAAAGCGCGGGAAGAGCGACCAACCATCGTACCAGCCTATAGGTTAGCCACGATGTTTTATAAATAATAACCATCGGTGTTTGCGTGAGTGCGGCCTGCAATGTAACCGTTCCTGAAGCCGCGATAACCGCATCAGACGCACGCAAAACGGAATAAATATCTTCTTCTACAAGACGAATTGGAAGAGGATACCCCTCTGTAAAACCTAAAATAAAATCAGCAGAAAGGGTTGAGGCCACAGGAATGAGTATTTGCAAAGGAGGCATTTTCGCAGAGGTCGGTACGTCCGCAGACGTCGTCACGTCTTTTGAAAGCAATGCAATAGCGTCTAGCATGACAGGAAGGTGCGCCCTGATTTCTGTCTCACGGCTTCCCGGCAAAAGTCCAATCGTTATACAGGCAGGATTCAGTCTTTTTGTTTCAAGATAGTCTGTCTTTACAAAAGGCGTTTCTAAAAAGCGCGCCGATTCTTCTATCAATGGATGTCCCACAAATTCGCATGGAATATTGGCTGATTCGTAGATCGCTTTTTCAAACGGAAAGATCACCAACATTTTATCAACAAGCTGTGCAATCGTCTTGATGCGGCCTTTGCGCCATGCCCACAACTGCGGCCCAATATAATAGACAACCGGGATGCCCATTTCTTTTGCGATTTTCGCCACGCGCAAATTAAAATCAGGAAAGTCAATAATGACAAGCAATTTCACACCCGTTTGCAAAATCGCTTTTGCCGCCTGATACCCCGCAAAGATATCGCGCCATCGAAGCAACACTTCAAAAAGTCCCACGATCCCCAATCGGGCGCTGTCAAATTGTACATCCACACCGGATTGTCTCATCGCCTTCCCGCCAATGCCAACGATTTTCAGGGTCGGGTCAATATGAAAAAGCGCGTCCGCCAATGCCCCGCCATGCAGGTCGCCCGAAGCTTCCCCTGCAATCATCATGATGGCATTAAGAGGCGGCATCGTTCGTAAAATCAGGGGCGATACTTTTCTGCGATGCGGTTTTAATCCGATCAATAATCTGAAGGGCGATTGCCAAGGAGCGTCTTCCCTCACGTCCTGAAACAATCGGGGGAGATCGTGTTTGTACCGATTTTATAAAGGCTGCAAGTTCGTCCTTAAGCGGGTCTCCCTTCTCAAAGGTAAATGTCTCTGCGACGACACTGGGCCACTGTTCTCCCGGCCGTTCTACGCGTTCGTGAACAACCAACTCCTGACGCAAGAAGTTAAGCGAGAGATACTCCTCCTCTTGAAAGATGCGGATTTTCCGAACACGCTCGGAAGAAACGCGGCTCGCCGTAATGTTGGCCACAGCCCCGTTTACAAAAGAAAGCCTCGCATTGGCAATGTCAATTTCATTCGTAATGACCGATGTCCCCACCGCATCAATGTGGCTTATCTCCGACGGAACGATGGAAAGAATCAGGTCAAGATCGTGAATCATTAAATCAAGCACAACAGGCACATCGGTCGCCCTGTCTAGAAAAGGGCCTGTGCGATGACATTCAATAAACCGAGGACTTTGCACATGCTCTTTTAATTTAAGAAACGCAGGATTAAATCGTTCAATATGTCCCACCTGAACAATGTGTGTTTTTTGATGCGCCAGATGAACGATTTCATCGGCCTCCGCAAGGGTTGCGGTCATTGGCTTTTCGATCAGAATATCTATCCCTTCCGCGAGAAGCCGCTTGGCCGTTTCGTGATGCGCCAATGTATGCGTCACGATACTTGCCGCATCAATCTTTCCAAACAGTGCTGAAACATCTGCGAAAGCCTCACATTTATATTTTTGTGCAATCTCTTTGGCCCGTTCTATATTCGGATCAACCACGCCGATCAATTCCGCCTCGGGAAGATTAAAATATGTTTGCGCGTGTCTTTCTCCGAAGAATCCCACGCCCACCACCGCAACTTTTACTTTATTGTCCATATCATCCTTAGATCTTTCTGCGCACGTCGTAACGCGTTAAGTGTGTAGGCCATGCCCGCCATGCGGAATCTTAGTCACGGCCTGTTCGTGCGAACCTATACACGACCTCTTCTCCTGCCATCCCACTATTGCAATATCCGCCTCTTTTGCCATTGTAATCGTTTGCTCTTTATCAATAATAATAGTCGCCCCGGCTTCTATGGCCAAAACAGAGGCATTGGCAGAAATCATGGTCTGAATCGTTTGGGGGCCAATGGTTGGAATATCCAGTCTGACATCCTGACTGGGCTTTAAACACTTAATCACACGCACATCGCCTCTGCCTAGCAGGCCTCCTCGTAAAATCGCCGCGTCCGTTCCTTCTATCGCCTCCACCGCAAGCAGAACGCCGTCTTTCACCACAATAGATTGTCCGATGTCTAAAGCACCGATCTGCTTTGCCTTAACCCATCCCCATTCTATATCGTCTCGTTCGCTTTTTGTAAGCGGTCGCGTCATCTCTCCTTCCTCTGCGAGCAATGACGGAAGCGTATCCTTAACAGACAAAATCTGTATCCCCTCTTTCTCACAGGCGGATGCAAATGCCACTAACATCAGATTGTCCTGTTTTTCGGGGAGTGGGTTGATCAGCGTACGCGCCAGTGCATCAAGGCGCGCATCAAACAGATGCGTCTTAGGTATCCCTCCGGCCATCAGAATCTCGCAGACGCCCTGCTTTTTAAAATACGGGACAATCATGCCAAGCTGACCGATTGTAATCCACGCTATTTGATCTACTTTTTGTACAAGCTTTGGGTCAGTCTCCTTCTCATGCGCAATGGCAAAGACCGAATAAGAAAGCGCGCGGAGGGTATCTGCGAAAATCAATGGCAACGCGCCATTGCCAGCAATGAGCCCAATCTTTTTCACCGACAGATACCTCTTTTTGATTTTTCAATAAACGAGAGAAACGCCTCAACCCGATCAAGATGTCCCCATGTCGCGCGCGATTCTTTCACTGCTTCTTTGAGAGGGAGATGCGCGTGAAAGAGCAGTTTATAAGCCCTTTTTAACGCGGTGATTTCTTCACTAGAAAACCCGTTTCGCTTCAGCCCGATGAGATTTAACCCATGCAGTTCTGCGCGATTTCCAGACGCAATGAGGTAAGGGGGCACATCTTGCACCACAATCGCCCCGCCGCCAATCATCGCGTATCCGCCAATACGAACAAATTGATGCACAGCAACCAATCCTCCCAGAACTGCGCGGTCGCCAATCGTAATATGCCCTCCCAGCGCGGCGGCATTGGCCATAATCACATGATTGCCAATAAGGCAGTCGTGCGCGACATGGGAATAGGCCATAAAATAGTTATGATCTCCAATAACGGTTTCGTTGCGCCCTGTGGGTGTTCCGCGATGAATGGTGACATATTCTCTGAAAATATTTTTATTGCCTACGATGACGCGTGTCGGCTCTCCTTTGTATTTAAAATCTTGCGGAGGCAGTCCAATCGAGCAAAAAGGAGAAAAATCGCAATCCTCGCCGATTTGCGTCCTGCCATCCATCACCACATGACTGCCGACTGTTGTTCTTGCGCCAATCACAACATGCTCGCCGATAATGGAATACGGGCCAACCTCTACGGAAGAATCAAGTTGCGCAGAGGGATGAATAATCGCAGTCGGATGAATCGTCATTTGGGAGCTCCTTTCTGCACAACCGCCATCAGTTCCGCCTCGCTCCTTAATGTTTCATCCACAAAACATCTTCCCCTTAAACGAAAAAAAGGCGGTCTTGCCTTGATCACTTCCGCTGTAATTTTGAGGGTATCCCCCGGAAAAACCCCGCCGCGAAATTTTGCTTTGTCTACCCCGGCCAGCAAGATGAGGTCGCCCTCTTCTCCTTTGCGCGACTTAAATGCCAAGATGGCGGCCACTTGCGCCATCGCCTCAATCATCAAGACGCCCGGCATAATCGGGAACCCCGGAAAATGTCCCTGAAAAAAAGGCTCATTGATCGTGACATTTTTAATGCCGACAATTCTTTGCGACAACTCCAGTTCTAAAATTTTATCCACCAGCAAAAAGGGATACCGATGAGGAAGAATTTTTAGAATTTCATTGACATCAATCATTTTTCCGACTCCTTTTGAACTGTTTCCGCATCTCAGGAAGGTGTTCCAAAGAGGACAAAACGGCAAGCCCTTTGTGATAAGGCAGTACAGGAAAGCCTATCACCTTTTCATTGTCCGCAATCTTTTTTGTAACGACAGACCGTGTCCCGACCACCACATTATTCCCAATCTGTACATGATCCGCGACCCCGACTTGCCCTGCTAAAATCACATGATGGCCAATCGTTACGCTCCCCGCTATCCCCACCTGCGCCACCAAAAGCGTGTGAGGACCAATCGTCACGTTATGCCCGATATGCACCTGATTGTCCACCTTGGTTCCCTCGCCAATCACCGTATTCCCAAGCATCGCCCGATCCACCGTGACATTCGCCCCGAGTTCCACGTCATCCTCGATCATCACGCCGCCCACCTGTGGAATTTTAATCTGTTTTGATCCCTGTCGGGTAAATCCAAAACCGTCCGAGCCAATGACAGCGCCTGCATGAATAATCACGCGCTTTCCTATTTTAACCCCATCGTAAATCGAAACGTTTGGATAAATCTGCGTGTCGTCGGAAATAACAGACCCCGCGCCGACAAAGACCCCGGGGGCAAGGCGGACATTATTTCCAATCTGCGCCCCATCTTCAATAACGACATACGCACCGATGGCGATATCTTTTCCTAACAGAACATTCTGCCCAATCACCGCACGCGGGTCTACTCCGGGAACGGGCGATTTTTTGGGATGAAAAAAAGTGAGCAAACGCGCAAAGGAAACCACAGGATTGGACACCAATAAGAACGTCTTGTTTGTGTGTGGTATCTCCTGCTCAGAAAGAATGGCGGAGGCGTTTGTTGCGACCGCCTTTTTATGGTAGGAGGCATTCCGCACAAACGTAATCTCCCCGACTTGCGCATTTTCAATAGAAGCGATCCCATGAATCAGAATATCTGGATCGCCTATAATTTTTCCCTCCACAAGACGGGCAATGTCAGAAACTGAAATTTTCATGATAATTCTTTCAACGCCCCATGCCCCCTCTTTGATGAAAGAGGGAGTTGCCCCTCCCCTTGCACACAAGGGGAGGACGGGAGGTGTTCATCTTCTTATTTCGCGTAGAGTTTGTCCATTTGATCAATGACTTTCACCGTTAGATCGTACGATTCTTTTCCATAAATCACAGCCCCGCCGTCTCCATTTTTACTGAGGACCAGTCCATACCCTTCCTTTTCAGCAATATTTTTGACCGACTGCTCTAGTTTTTTATTAAACTCTTCCAATGCGCCTAACCGTTTTTCCTGAACCTCTTTTTGGAGCTCAGAGACTTTCTTCCGATAATGATTCACCTTTTCTTCAAATTCACCCTGTTTTAGTTTTATGGCCTCCTGCGAAAGCACCGGGCCTTGCTTGTCCAGCTCATCACGCAGACGCTTAATATCTTGTTCTTCAAGGTCAATCATTTTCTGACGCGCCTTCACATATTCGTCCAGAGTCTGCCGCAAACGAATTCCCTCTTTTGCGCCGTCTAATGCCTTTTGAGCATCTAAAAATGCAATCTTGACCCCCGCCCCCGTCACTGTCGTGGCGGCAGGAGGCGGCGCAACGCCCTCTGCCTGCGCGATGGTGATTGGTAAGAGTACTAAAAACATCATGACAATTAAAATTCTTTTCACTTTATATTCTCCTTTTTTTGGGTTTAAAACATGGTGCCTATTGAAAATTCAAACTCTCTATCTGATTCTCCGGGTTTTGGGTTTAGGTTGCGCCCCCATTCAAGCCTCAGCGGCCCAATCGGGGAGATCCATCGTATCCCAACGCCCGCGCCTTCTCTGAATTCCGAAAAGGCAATCGACTCGGCATCATCATACGCCGCGCCAATATCATAAAAAATAAGCCATTTTAGTCCGGCCTCTTTTGCAAGCGGCATTAAATATTCCGCATTTAAAAAAAGCTCTTTGTTGCCGCCATTGATCAGTCCATCAGAGGTGAGCGGCCCGGCCTTCCCAAATTTAAAACCTCGCACCGTGTTGATCCCTCCCACAAAAAATCGCTCCCCCGCAGGAAGTTCCTTATCGTCTATTCCATCGGCAAAGCCTGCCCGGCCATGAAGAGAAAACACATGGTCACGCCATGCGGGAAAATATCGGCTGGAATCCACGATCGCCTTATAATAGGCATTGTCTCCGCCCAAAAATGTACCTGCATATTCCAAAGAAAAGGCATTATATGTCCCTTCTTTTGGGTCAAATCTAAAATCTCGGGTATCCCTAGAAATCGAGAAGCCAAGCGCGCTTGTCAGCGTTTCACCCAAAGCGGCCTGCGCCTGCACCAACGAAGGGGCAAATGGGGCTACGGCATTTAGATCAAAAACCTTGAGTGTTTCAAGGGTATAACTGATACTGCTGTGGAGATGCTCTCCAAAAGATTTTCCTAAGATTAAATTGCCTCCGGTTCTTTTTTCCTTATAACTTTCCAATGTTCGAAAATTATTAAACAGATCAATTTGTCCTGAATAGGTTGTATCAAAAAGATACGGCTCTCGAAAGGTCAGACTGTAACTGCTTCTCGTGCCACCAAACTCGGCCTTGGCGCGTAGAAGATGTCCTCTGCCAAACAGGTTTCCTTGATTGACTTCAAATTGCCCCACAAAATTGTCAACCGAGCTGTACCCCCCGCCCAACGATAATGTTCCTGTTGATTTTTCCCGCACCTCCACATTTAAGTCAATCAGTCCGGGCAAAATCCTCTGCGGCACAAGTTGGATGTCTTCGAAAAAATTTAAGTTATTAATCCGCTGAAAGGATCGTCTCAACAATTGTGTATTGACAATCTCTTGTTCGTTTTGCCGAATCTCGCGTCGAATTATTTTATCGCGTGTCTTATCATTGCCGCGAATATGGATATTGCGAACATGGTAGGAGTCTCCCTCTATCACCTTGTAGGTCAATGCAACCGTTTTGTTCTCTGCGTTGGGTGAGACATCTGGAATCACATTTGCGAAGAGATATCCGCGTTCTCCGTACAGATCTGTCATTTTTCGAATATCCCTGCCCACTTTTTCTTTGCTAAAAGGTTGTCCTTCCCGCGCTTCTATGACAGCAGTCAGGGTATCCCTGTCCACAACTGCATTTCCTTCAATCCGTATCGTGCTCAGTTTATAGGGATCCCCTTCCGAAATTGTAAATGTGATCACAGCAGATTCCTTGTCGGCATTCATGGTGATTTCAGGCGCGCTTACTTGTACTTGAAGATACCCTTCATTCAGATAAAAATCTTTAATCTTTTCTCGGTCTGACACAAGCTTTTCGGAGGCAATGCGTTCGGACTCCCCGACCCAAGGTGGGAGCCAGAAGTATTCCTTTGTAGCAAGCTTTTTTTTAATTTTTTCTTCTGGAAACGACAAGACCCCATTGAGCTTAATTTTTTCCACATAAACAGGATCGTTTTCCTTGATGGAAAACGTTAAAGCAATCTCGGAATCGGAAATGCGATTTCGCACAGGAAGAATCGTCACATCTCTGAACCCCTCTTTTTCATACAAGGCTTGTAGTGTCTTGATGTCGTATGCAACGGCCATGGCATCGTCCAGTGTATGGTTCTTCACAGACAGTTTTTCCTTGAGTGTCTCGGTGCGAAGATGATGGTTCCCTTCAAAAGCAATATGCGAAATACCTGGTTTTTCATGAAGAAGAAAAAGCAGGGACAGCCCCCCCTCAAAAGGATTGGTAAACACTTCAATCTGGTTGAAATGGCCTAGACCATATAGATTTTCAATCTCTGTCCGTATTGCATCCTGCGAGAAAATATTCCCTTCTTTAATACGCATCTTTGATAAAAGGGTTTGGGTCCCGATCTTCTGATTCCCGTTGATCTGAACCTGCTTGATTACAATTTTTCTCTCTTGCTCTTGCTGTTGCTCTTGTGCGCTTGCAGGCAGATAACAAAGAAGGATCACAAAGATAGGCACCGTCCGATTGATGAAATAAGTAAGAACGCCCACGATAATATCAGACCGTGCCTAGCGCGTTGTTCCCACAACCTGCGAGATTCGGATACCCTCTGTCTTTCAGTAAGAATCCTTGGATGAATGGAATCCCCACGTCTCTTGAGACCTGTAACTCCTTCTCGGTTTCTATTCCCTCTGCGATAATAAAGATGCCCGGATCTTTTTGCAATGCCCCAACAATATTTTTTAAAAAGCCCTTAAATGAAAGGGATGAAACCGCCTGAAGCATCACGGAGCGATCCACTTTGATATAGTCGGGATTGAGTTTAGAAAGAAATGGCAGAGAGAGAAAGCCTGCGCCAAAATCGTCTATTGCGAATTTGAATCCCTTCTCCTTCCATTTTTTTGCAATTTTAAGATACGCTTCAAAATCTTCAAGCGATTCGGATTCTGAAATCTCTAGGACAACCTCCATTTGTGGCGGTTTCTGAATCCATCCGCAATGACTGAGCATGGCTGAATCCACATTTAAGAACACCCTCGAAAGATTCATAGATTCCGCCAGTTCTATTTGGCTCGTGAAACAGGCATTTTTAACCTCTGCTAATTCTCCTAACGCGGCATACTGCTTAAAAAGATCGATGATCGAAAGTTTGCCTTGCGCATCTCGGCTCAGGGCCTCAAAACCGATGATATGATTATTGTCTAAATCCACAATGGGTTCAAAAATGGTACGAATTCTGCTGGAATAATTTAAGGTGTCTACAGAACCAATGCACATTTTTTGATCGCTTTTCTTTGCAATCAACAGAGACTGGTTCGCCAGCGTCAGCAGTTGATCTTGTGTCTGGCTCTCTGTGGGATACATGGCCGCGCCAATACTCACATCCAAAGGAAATACCGCCGTTTTACTCCCGTCTTGCACCGCTGTTCTAATTTTAGAAGCCTTGCGTATGATCTTGTCCTGATCCGCATTCAAGATCAGAACCGTCACCTCATCCACACCAGACCGAAAAAGGAGTGCCTCCCGCTCTTCGCAATCTTCCTTTGCCATTGCGGAAACAATACAATCTGAAAAGATTTTAAGGACTTGATCCCCGTATTGATGGCCGAATTTCTCGTTAATATCTTTAAACTGATCCAGATCGCAAATCATGAGCGCAAGTGGATGCTTGTCACTGCTTGCGCCGATGATTGCTTCTTTGAGCTGTATTTCTAACTGGCTTCGATTGAATAAGCCTGTGAGCGGATCCCGTAAAGAGAGTTGTTTGATCTTTGCTAATGCTTTATGTTTTTGTATGGCCACCATCGCCTCTGTTGCAAACTGATTCAATCGATCGACAATATCGTCTGAATAAGTGCGCGCGATAACATCGTCAAAATATAAAATACCTAGCAATTCCCACTCGGAGACCAGTGGGATGGCAATCAGAGAACGGATTCCCAACTGAAGGAGGGAGGCCACATCAATCAGACCAGCGTTAATCAGACCATCGTTTTTCAAATCGGAAATAATGGTGGGTTTATTTTTTGAAAGCACAAATTGCGTCAGCCCCCCGGATCGAATGGGATACCGTCCCCCGCCTTGCAGTAATTCTGACGGCAACCCCTTTTGGGACACAATGGCAAATTCCTCTTTTTCCTGATCGAACAATGCCAAAGAGCCTACGGACATATTGGTCATTTCCATCCCGCCCGTCACAATGGTGTCAAAGATATGGGCAACTGTTTTAGACTGCGCAATCATGAGGCTAATTTCCATGTGCTTTTTTAGAAGGGTGTTTCTTTCGTTCGACTCGTTAATGGTATTGATAAACAGACGGATTGCATCCCCTGTGGCGACGTCAAATTTTCGGTTCGGGATCGCCACAAGACCTGCGGTGATTTCTTTGTTATTCGTCAACTCAAAGACAACATCCGTATCGAGGGTCTTTAGTGTTTCAATCGGATCCGTCACAAAGGTTGGGATCCCTGCTCTTCTGGCGATTTCCATCGTAGGCGCAGAAAGATTGATGTCGGCGACCCCTACGATTTGTATCCATGAAAAAGGGAGTAGGTATTCTAACAAGACCTGACAGCCTTTTCCCGCACCCACAATAAAAATCCGCATACTCGCAATTTGTACGTTCATCGGGGTAAGTCTAACACAACCCCGTCCCCGAAAAAAAGAGAGCTGCACATCTCTGGATTAAGAACACGGTCACAAGAACATCTGCCACACGGAACATGTCCTGAAGATCAGGATGGATTGAATGATTGTACGGGCGGTTCGCGAACCGCCCGTACAAAAAATATGATTATCGGTAGGGGCGACCGGCCGGTCGCCCATGAGAAACAGGATTTTTAGTGGTTTTAAACCTTATTATTTATCAATCTGAAGATCTCCATCTTGGCCAGTTGTTTTAATCAGAATCATATCAGATTCAAAAATAAACTCTACCCGCCGGTTGTGCGCTCTGTCTGTTTTATCTTTTTCAACAACGGTCGGTTTTAATTTGCCAAAACCTTCGAATGTTATCCGATCCGCCGATACACCTAGCGCTATCAAAGAGTCTTTCACCGCTTCCGCGCGTCGTTTTGAAAGCGCCGTGTTGTATTTAAGAGAACCTACCGAATCAGTATGCCCATGCAATCTGACCAAAATAGAAGTAAATTCTCTAAGCACAGAAGCAATCTGATTCAGAACCGCAAGCGTCTTAGGCTTGATTATAGATTCATCTGTAGCAAAGTGAACCCTTTCGGCAATAGTTGCAAGCCTTTCCATGATTTCCGCAGGCACAGGACGAGACTCTGAGTCAGGAGACAATACCGGCACACGAGTGGGGGCAGGAGTCGGCTCCGGAACGATCGAAATAACCGGCGGACAAGAAGACATTGTCTCGGAACGAGCCGGAGCGGGAGCAGGCGGCAAGCAGGTCGCCGCCGAAATCGTATCGGATGCCTCTTGAGCCAATTGCTCGGCTTTTTTTATGTAAGGCATAGCATGACGAAAACCCAACTCCTTTTCCTCATGTCCCGCTTTAACCAACATCACCTCAAGTTTCGCGACTTTTTCGCCTCCACAGGGAAAGCCTGGTGCTTGCTTTAATGTCTCCACACGATCCCACAGATCAGGACGCACCTTCTTGCTCGCCTTACCAATGGGCGTACCCGTCACGATCACCGATGCTTTATCTTCCATTAATCGAATAAGATAGACCGCTTCATACAAAGCCTCTTCTACAACACCCAGTTGATCGTTCTCTGTATATTCATCAAAGGCAAAATCTAACCAAGTGCTGGCTTTTGTAAATAGATAGGAACCAACCGGAACCCCAGCTTTATTGATTTCAGATAATCGTTCTTCTAATTTCTTGAATTCCTCTTTATCAGCCCGAGTTTGTTCATCCGTGGTTCGTTTCTTAAGGGGAGCAACCAATGATTCCTCTTTCTTATGTGCTCCGCCCTGCTTTGCCGTGCTTACTCCGATATCCTCCGCGGATACAACACAAGGCGCTGTCATAAAAATCATCAGGAACAGCGCAATCATTATGAGTCCATATTTCATCTTATTTTCTCCTTTCAAAACTAATCTAAAATGGCGCCCAAACTCACTTCATCAAATTTCAGCCTAAATCGTAAATAAAAACCATCGTTCGAAAACTCTTGCATCAGGTCTTTGTCGTTAAAACGAAATAGATTATAGCCCGCCGAAACCCACAGATTCGCCTTCAAAATATGACCCGCCTCAATACCAAGACCAAGATCTTTATTGTTATCAACCCCTGAAAATAACGCGCTGGCAATCACGCCCATGTCCCAGCGGTCTGTCAAATCATGCGTAACACGGCCTGAAATAAGATGCGCATTATAACTTGATGCAATGGCATT